>Ga0154931_112_pt1 | contig 23603 bp, 26 predicted proteins | sample RifCSPhighO2_01_FD_105899 | JGI IMG/M metagenome (GOLD analysis project Ga0154931, IMG submission 105899) | Candidatus Nomurabacteria bacterium RIFCSPHIGHO2_01_FULL_37_25 | reverse complement strand
ATACCGGTGAAGATGCCGGTTAAGTGCAGTTAGACGAAAAGACCCTAGAAGCTTTACTATAACTTTATATTGAGCATGTTTTTTGACTGCGTAGAATAGATGGGAGAGGTCTGATGTTTTCGGTTTCGGCTGAAATCTACTCGACAGTGAAATACCATTCTTTTTGAAGGCATGTTCTAACCAATATGGCAAAAACGTATTGAGACAGTATATGGTGGATAGTTTTACTGGGGCTGTACCCTCCTAAAAAGTAAAGGAGGGGTTTAAAGGTACTCTAGGCGCGAATGGAAACCGTGCCGATAGTGTATAGGCACAAGAGTGCTTGACTGTAAGAGGTACATCTCAAGCAGGTGGGAAACCAGAACTAAGTGAACCGACCACCCGTATTAGACGCGGTGGAAGATTAACGGATAAAAGCTACTCTAGGGATAGACTCTGCGATAGAAATATTTAAAAGAGTCCTGTTGTCCCTTCGCGAAGTAATTTGCGATACAAAAACGGCTTATAACGGTGGAAACGCGCGGAAGCGCATAATACCGTGGGAAGTCGAGAGAAAAATGTAATGATGTTATAATGACAACGATGGAATTAACCAAACAGCAAAAAAGTGTTTTAATTGGCACGATTCTCGGTGATGGTTTTTTACAAAAAACCGGAGAGAAGAATGCCAGATTAAGGTTAGAACATAGTCAAAAGCAAAAGGATTATGTTTTATGGAAAGGAAAAATTTTCGGCAGATTATTTCAAGGCAAACCAAGTTTTCTTGAAAGAATTCATCCAAAGAGCAAGGAGACTTACAAGTATTGTCGCTGGCAATCAAATGCAACTCCAGCTTTTGGAAAATGGCGAAAGTATTTTTATCCAAATGGAAAGAAAATCATTCCTAGTGATATAGGAGATTTTTTGACCGAACCGATAACGCTCGCTGTGTGGTATATGGATGATGGTTACTTTAACAAAATAGATAGAAATAGTTATATTTACCTTGGTCGCGTAACGCGCGCCGAAGCAGAAATATTACAAAAAGCTATTCAGAAAAATTTTGCTATTATTGCTACCATTTATGATAAGAAAAATAAAGGATTTGCTTTATTTTTTGGAGTAAATGAAACTAAAAAATTTCATACCCTCGTTCATTCATTTGTAATTCCATCATTAACATACAAACTCTTTGACCCCGTAACGACTTGATCACTTTTTGTGGTCAGAGCGTTTGTCTTTTCGAACAAAGACGAATGCTAACACGCCGACCCCTGCCTTCTGGTTTTTATAAAATCCAGAAGGCAGGGTGATGATATAGTCTATATACTAGCCATTAAAATGAACAGGCTAGTTCCGCCCAAGAGTTCATATCGACGGCGGAGTTCGGCACCTCGATGTCGGCTCACCTTAGCGCGGCGGTGGAGAAGCTGCCAAGCGTTTGGCTGTTCGCCAATTAAAAAGGTACGCGAGCTGGGTTCAGACCGTACTGAAGCGGAAAATAATTTTTCGGCTGAAGTACAGTTTGAACCCTCAGAGGCTAATTATAAAATTTATGTTTTAGTTTTTTCGTTTAAGAAAAAGTATAGTAGAACCCCGAATCAGAGCAAAGCTTGGTACGGGGCAGGCCAATCAAATCACGGCGGTCCCGCCTTCTGGAATTAAAAATTCCAGAAGGCGGGATGAAGTCGGGGTTATCGGTAAATTCCGAATTTTCGGATAATACCGAGAAGAAATTTATTTTCTTTGTAGAGACTACAAACCGACCGTCCTGAATATTATTGAAGGACGAACGTATAGTCCAATGCAATGAGTAATCATTGATATCATGCGTGAGACAGGTTGGTCTCCTATCTACTGCACTCGTTGATTCTTGAAAAGATTTGCTCCTAGTACGAGAGGACCGGAGTGAACTGACCTCTGGTGTATGTGCTGTTTTGCCAAAAGCAATGCACAGTAGCTATGTCGGGAATGGATAACCTCTGAAAGCATCTAAGAGGGAAGCCAGCTTTAAGATTAGGAATCGTTAAGAACCGTGAGAGATGATCACGTTGATAGGCTTTAAGTGTAAGCGCAGTAATGCGTGGAGCTGAGAAGTACTAATGTTTCGATTCCTGTTAAGAACTTTGGAAATCACACTCCGACGTAAAGTCGGAGCCAAAAAAATAAAAACCACTGAGGCAAGACCTCAGTGGTAAGAAAACTTGAATATAGTGTTCTGGTGCTTTGACGGCGGAGTCACACCTCTTCCCATTCCGAACAGAGAAGTTAAGCCCGCTAGTGCCGATGATAGTCTTTCATGGCAAAAGTAGGCAGGCGCCAGAACAATGTATTTGAGGAAAAATACCAGTAATAAATTACTGAATTTCGGTTTTTTTGTCTGCCTGTTATCCTCTATCTTATTGAAAAGAGAAAGTATTTACCTAAATAGGTATTATAAATGCGCAAGAACCATTCTTGTGTTTTTCTTTTTTGGGTTGTTTTTTGATATAATTTATGTTAGGTTATTTGTATGACTACGATGCATTTGGAAAATAAAATATCTTTAATTATTGAACAGAAATTCTTTGAATATTTTGGTGATCTTGATGTGGGTAATGAATTTAATTTGAAATTCTTAAAAGAGATAAAAAAAAGAATCAAAAATAAAAATAAAAAATTGATTGATCATTCAGATATTGTTAGATTGTATGCCTAAAATTAAATGGACAGCAGAAGCTGTTTCAGATTTGAAATCTTTAGAAAAAGTCTTTGCAAAAAGAATTGTAAATAAAATAACTTGGTTTGGGGATAATTTCGCAAATTTAAATCTCGAAATGCTATCGAATGAATTAAATTATTTATATAAGGTACGCGTGGGAAATCACCGTGTTGTTTATAGTCTCCATGATGATATTTTACAGATAGAATGGATTGGACATAGGAAAGATGTTTATAAAAAAAATAAAAAATAATGTTGAGTTTTTGGCAAAAGTAGGTAGGCGCCAGAACAATGTATTTGAAATAAAAATTAACCAGTAAATATTTACTGGTTTTTTGTGTTTTTAATGCTACAATATCTCCATGACATGGGCTTTTAAAAGGCAGTTTCTTTATGTGTTCATTCTTATTTTATTTTTTTCTGTCTTTGGTTTTTTAATAATTTATCCTAGATTAAACAAGGCACCTTCGTGCATGGATGGCAGACAAAATGGAAATGAAACAGGCGTAGATTGCGGAGGGTCTTGTGTTAACGCTTGCCTTGCGCAAGTGGATGAAATTTCAGTTCTTTGGGCTCGCGCTTTCAGAGTTGTTCCGGGTCGTTATAATGCTGTTGCTTATCTTGAAAATCATAATAAAAATACAGCTATCGATAAAATCACTTATAGGTTTCGTTTTGCCGACTCTAACAATATTTATATTGGCAAGCGCGAAGGCGTTACCTATGTGCCTCCATCGGGCAAGATAGCTATCTTTGAGCCGGCGATAGATCTCGGGAACTCTGTTCCTGTCTATACGACTTTTGAATTTACACAAATACCGCAGTGGGTGACAGTTTCGGAAGAAAAAATTAATCAACTAAAAGTTTTAGTTTCCAATATAAATCTTAGCAATGAGGATACTAGTCCCAGACTCTCTGCCGATATAAAAAATAATTCTTTTTTTGTTATACGAGAAATGAATGCAGTTGTTATTTTATATGATGCAAATCATAATGCTGTTTCTGCTAGTCGCACTTATTTGGATGTGTTAAACCCCGAAGAAAATAAAGTTGTTAATTTTACATGGCCGGAACCTTTTACATCCTTGATAACTGTGAAAGAAATAATTCCTTTGTATAACATTTTTTCAGTACAACTAAAATAAGACATGATAGAAAAAATTCAGATAGTAGATATTCTAAAAAAGATCTTTCGTAGAATAGATTGGCTTCTGGTTTCTTTTATACTTCCTATAATTATTGCTGGGCTTTTTACGATGAAGAGTTTTACGCCCCTTGAAGACTCAGGAATTTTTTTTGATAAACAGATTATTTGGGTTTCATTAGGTTTTATTATTTTTTTTGTTTTTTCTTTTATAGATTTTCGTTTTTTAAAACGCACTGATGTGTTAGTCTTTATATATCTTTCAACTTCTTTAATTTTACTTGCTCTTTTCGCTTTTGGGCAGGCTTCTTATGGCGCTAAAAGTTGGTTTAACTTTAATATTTTTTCTTTTCAACCGGTTGATATGATGAAATTAGTATTAGTGCTTATCTTAGCCAAGTATTTTTCTCGTCGTCACGTGGAGATTAGAGACATAAAACACATTTTTATTTCTGGTTTTTATGCGTTTATACCTTTTATGTTGGTATTGTTTCAGCCTGATTTTGGTTCTGCGATGATTATATTTTTTATATGGCTTGGCATGGTGCTTGTTTCCGGAATTTCTAAAACACACTTATTTGTTGTGTTTATTTCCATAGTGGCGCTTTTTGCGCTATTTTGGTTTTTTATTTTTGCGCCGTATCAAAAGGCTCGTATTTTTAATTTTATTTATCCGCTTACTGACATTCATGGCACAGGCTATAACGCATTTCAATCCACTATTGCGGTGGGTTCCGGAGAAATAGTGGGTAAAGGTTTGGGTTTTGGCACACAATCGCGGTTGAAATTTCTGCCACAACCTCAAGCGGATTTTGTTTTTGCCGCATATGCTGAAGAGTGGGGTTTAGTCGGCTCTATCTTGATTCTTTTACTTTATGCGCTAGTTATTTGGAGGATTCTTCATTCTGCCACTCTAGGAGCATATAATTTTGAAATACTTTTTGGTATGGGCATTGCTATTTTCTTTATGAGTCATATACTCGTAAATATCGGAATGAATTTGGGGTTAATGCCGATCACTGGCATACCTTTGCCTTTTATGAGTTATGGCGGTTCACATCTTATTTTTGAATTTACAGGTTTAGGAATTTTGATGAGTATGAAAAAAGACGCAAGGGCGGTAAATAGAGATGATACGAAAAATGAATTTTTGGGAATCTAAATTATGCCCAGCATAATTTTACTAAATTATATGCAAATTATTGATGGAAAAAATTTAAGCAGAGAAATTTTAAGTGAAATAAAAAAAGAAGTGGCCTTACTGCCATTTGTTCCAGTTTTCTGCGATGTTTTAGTGGGGAATGATCCGTCTTCAGCTCAATATGTACGGATGAAAGGGAAGACTGCGGAGTCCGTAGGCATTAGATTTCATAATGCGAATTTTCCTGAAACTATCACGACAGAAGATTTAATAAAAGAAATAAATATTTTAAATAAAATGGAAAATATGTGCGGGATTATCGTTCAGCTTCCGCTTCCGGCGCATATTGACCGAGAGCTGGCGCTAGACAGCATAGATTCGCATTTAGATGTGGACTGCCTAGGTACGGTCGCGAGCGAGAAGTTTTATAACGCCTGCTTGCGCAGGCAGGGAAATACAGAATTAGGTTTTCCGACAGCTTTGGCTTGCATGGCTATTCTTGACTCTCTCAATTTAGATTTAGCAAATAAAAATATTATTGTCTTAGGGCAGGGGATGCTAGTGGGTAAACCAGTCACAGCATTACTTAAGTTTCGTGGGTTAAACCCAATCGTAATTACTAGTAAAACTGGAAACAAAGATGAACTTATAAAACAGGCTGATGTTATAATTTCGGGAATTGGTAAAGGAGCTTATATAAAGAATGACATGATTAAATCAGGAGTGATTTTAATAGATGCTGGCGCTTCTGAATCAGATGCTGGCATTATCGGTGATGTGGATTTAGATTCAGTAAAAGACATTGCGGGATATGTTTCTCCAGTGCCCGGAGGAGTAGGGCCAGTAACCGTAGCTATGCTTCTTCGTAATGTGTTAAAAGTAGCGAAGAGCCTACCAGAGCAGGCAGGTTTAAAATAGTATATGAATGAAATAATTTTTTTCTTTTTTTATAATCTCGCGCATCAGTCACAAATTTTTGATGACATAGTTATTTTTTTTGCCGTGTATTTTCCTTACGTGGTGGTTTTTATAGCAGGAATTTTTTTATTGACGCATCACGAAGTTTTCAAGGACAAAAATACTTTGCAAGTTTTTTTAATCAAGAAAAAAGAAATCCTTAGCGCATTTTTTTCTGGAGTTTTGGCGCAAGTTCTTGCTTATGGATTGAAGATTTTTTTTCATACTTCACGGCCATTTTTAGATTTACCAAATGTTTCTGCTCTTTTTCATGAAACTGGTTTTGCTTTTCCTTCGGGGCATGCTACTTTTTTTGCGGCGCTTAGCGTTTCTTTATTTTTTACTCACAAAAAAGTTGGGTATATCTTTATGTTTTTTGCTCTCTTGATAGGTCTTGCTCGCATTATCGCTGGAGTGCATTTCCCAGTAGATATTTTAGGCGGATTTATTCTCGGCGCTTTTACTGCTTTTTTTGTAAAAAAATATATAACTAAAGAAATTAGCAAAAATTAGCTAGGTCAATTAGCTAGGTCTTGCCTAGCTATGCCTAGCTATAAACAATCTTATTTAAATTTAAAATGAAAAAATTTTATATCACAGGAATTTCAGGTGTAGGTAAATCTAGTGTCTCAGAAATACTTAATCAAAAAGGGATTTTTTCTATTGATATAGACAGCGTAAAAAATTTATGTTATTGGATCAATAAACATACAAAAGAAAAATCTTATTGGCATCCTGGAAAAAGTAGTGAATGGCTTGAATCACATCAATATATTTGCGATAAAGATAAGTTAATTGCCTTAATGAATACAGACAAAGATATTGTAGTAGTTGTTGGGCTTGCCGATAATCAATCTGATTTTTTGAATTTATTTGATAAGGTTTTTCTTTTTCACTGCAAAGAAGAAATTTTCCTTAAACGACTCGATGAAAGAAATAATAATGATTTTGGAAAGCATAGTTCAGAAAAAGAAATGATTCTAGCTTGGTATAAAGATTTTGAAAAGGCGTTATTGGACTGGGGTGTCATATCTATCAATACTGACCGTCCGATTTTAGATGTAGTGAGGGAAGTTATCTCTAAATTTAAGAATTTTAGCTAAGTCTTTAGCTAGGTCTTGCCTAGCTAAGTTACATCGAGTATAATTAAATGATGTCTATTCGTAAAGTCTCATTTGCTTTAGGTGAATATTATCATCTTTATAATCGCGGCAACAGCAAACAAAAAATTTTTCATGACAAACAAGATTATGAACGATTTGTCGGATTACTTTATGCGTGTAATAGTCAAGAAAACTTTAAGATTTTTAACACACCCAAAGGTCAAGATCTATTTAGCTTAGATATAAGAAAAAAGTTGGTTGGTATTGGTGCGTATATTCTTATGCCGAATCATTTTCACGTGCTCGTAACACAAATAGAAGACAATGGTATAAGTAAATTTATGCAAAAAGTATCAACCGCGTATGTTATGTATTATAATAAAAAATATAAAAGAACAGGCGGACTTTTTGAAGGAAAATTTAAATCACAACATGCAGGAAATGACAGGTACTTAAAATATCTTTTTTCTTACATTCATCTAAATTGTCTTAAACTGTTATTTGAAAATTGGAAAAAAGAAGGAACCCGTGATAAAAAGAAAGCTCTGAAATATCTATTTGATTATAAATATTCGAGCTATCTTGATTATTTAGAATTTCCTAGGGCGCAGAATAAAATTCTAAATATAAAAGCTTTTCCAAAATATTTTCCCGATAAAAAATCTTTTATTAAAGAAATATTTGAATGGGTTGATTATGATAAATATAGCTAGGTCTTGCCTAGCTATGAGTTGCTTATTTTGTAAAAAGTTTGTATCCTCAAGCTTGATTTATTGAAATTCAAGATTCATATAATTTTTTGACTTTTTGAGCGCGGGGGTATAGAATAGCCCTATACTTATGATTAAAAAAGTTGTTTTGTCTTTGGTGATTTTGCTTTTAGGCGCCGGTGTGGCCTTTTTTGTTTTTAAAACCGAACCTAAATTAAATAAAAATTTTGAGACGCAAAATGCATTCTTTAAGAAATTTCCTTTTCGATTAGGATTGGATCTTTCTGGTGGCAGCCACCTTGTGTATAAAGCCGATGTTAGCGCTGTGCCTTCAAGCGAAGTGGAAAATTCAATGGATGCGCTTCGCGATGTAATTGAGCGACGTATAAATATTTTCGGAGTTTCTGAACCGATAGTGCAGGCGCAACACGGTGGATTCATTTCCGGTAGTAGCGAGCAATTAATAGTTGATTTACCCGGTGTAACTGATGTAAAAAAAGCAGTGGAGATGATTGGGCAGACTCCAGTTTTGGAATTTAAAACACAAGCTCCAGATGGCGCTCCGCAAAACGCAACCGTGGATAAAGATGGCAAAGTAACTTTGGATTTAAATTCTCAATTTGTGGCGACGGAGTTGACTGGCAGATATTTAAAGAAAGCAACTTTAGAATTTGATCAAAACACCAGAGAACCAAGAGTAAGTTTACAATTTGATGACACAGGCACAAAACTTTTTGCAAAAATAACTAAAGAAAATGTCGGCAAGATGGTAGCTATTTATCTCGATGGTTCGCCAGTATCTACACCAGTAGTCAATGAAGAAATTCCAAATGGTCAGGCGGTCATATCTGGCAATTTTACTCCACAAGAAGCGAAATTATTAGTTGGCAGGTTAAATTCAGGCGCTCTTCCTGTACCCATCACTCTTCTTTCCACACAAAGTATCGGCGCTATTTTAGGAGAATCTGCTGTTAATGCTGGAGTTAAAGCGGCAATTGTAGGATTTTTATTGGTGGCTCTATTCCTCATTCTTTGGTATCGTTTGCCCGGGATTATTGCGATAGTGTCTCTGTCTATTTTTGTGATAATAATGCTCGCGCTATTTAAACTCATTCCAGTCACTCTTACTGCAGCCGGAATCGCAGGGTTTATCATAGCCATCGGGATAGCTGTTGACGCAAATGTGCTTATTTTTGAACGTATAAAAGAAGAGATGAATTCTAGTAAAACAGTAAATGATGCAGTTTTAGCAGGATTTTCTCGAGCTTGGTTTTCTATTCGTGATTCGAATACATCAACCATCATTACTTCTATTATTTTGTATACATTCGGCACTTCGCTTATAAAAGGCTTTGCTTTGACTCTCGGTATGGGAGTTTTGATATCGATGTTCTCTGCTATTACTGTGTCGAGGATTTTTCTCTCTATTATTAAATTTAAAAATGAAAATAAATTTTTTAGATTTTTATTTTCCAGTGGTCTTAGTAGATAGCTTTATGAACTTTATAACTTTAAAAACCTTCAACTAATTAAATGTTTATAATCAAACACAAAAAAATATTTATCACTATATCTATAATACTAGTTTTGCTTTCCATTACCTCACTTTTCATATTTGGATTAAAGGTGGGTATTGAATTTAAAGGGGGAGCGCTGACCGAAGTTCTGTACGAGGACAGTCGACCACTGCATTCTGACCTGCAACCAAAACTAGATTCACTTGAATTTGGTTCTATTCTTTTACAACCAACAGGGGGCATGGGGTACATTGTAAAGTCTCGCGATTTGACTGACGCTGAACATTCTTTGCTTTTGCGCACTCTTTCTATGGAGGGTAAAAATGTTTTAGAAGAAAGAAGTTTTAATTCTATTGGGCCATCGATCGGTCGTGAACTCACTAGAAGAGCGGTCGTGTCCATCATACTTGTATCACTTGGGATAATACTTTTTATTGCGTATGCATTTCGCAAAGTTTCTAAACCTGTTTCTTCGTGGAAGTATGGATTCATCGCTATCGTGACACTTCTCCATGACGTGGCTATACCTGTCGGTCTTTTTACATTCCTTTCATATTTTTATGGAGCAGAAGTTGACACTCTTTTTGTGGTAGCTGTGCTCACAATCCTCGGGTTGTCTGTTTCTGATACCATAGTTATTTTTGATAGAATTAGGGAAAATCTAAAAAGTCAGGCGTCAAATTCCAAGATTAACTTTAGTGAAATAGTTGGTAAAAGTTTGGATCAATCATTTATTAGATCTATTTGCACTTCGCTAACTGTTATTCTAGTGTTACTCGCTTTATTTTTCTTTGGTCCAGAAAGTACGAAGTATTTTGCGCTTATGCTTACTGCTGGTATGTTCTTCGGCACATATTCTTCAATTTTCCTCGCTAGTCCGATTTTGGTTTTTATAGAAGAATGGCAGAAGAAGTCTCGTCCATAGGACTTAAGAAACTGTAGCCGAAGGAAACATATTTGCTTTTTGTTTTTTTGTGGTATAATGGAGCATATGAAATACTTTTTAATTATTTTAGGGGTTTTGGTTTTGTGGGTAGTTTATGTTTATAATAATTTTGTTTCACTTAAAAACCGAGTAGCAGAAGCTTGGGCGGATATTGAGGTGCAGTTGAAGCGTCGCTATGACTTGATTCCTAACCTTGTAAATTCTGTCAAAGGATATGCCACTCATGAAAGTTCAGCTTTTGAAAATGTTACCAAAGCTAGAAGTATGGCTATGGGCGCGCAAGGTCCTACTAAAGAGCACGCAGAAGCAGAAAATATGTTAACTGGAGCGCTAAAATCCATTTTTGCAATTTCTGAAGCTTACCCAGATTTGAAAGCTAATACGAATTTCTTGGCGCTTCAAAATGAACTTTCTGACACAGAAAATAAAATCCAAGCGGCGCGCAGGTTCTATAATACCAATGTGCGTGATTTGAACACTTCAGTGGAAAGTTTCCCCGGTAATGTTATCGCAGGCATGTTTAGCTTTTCTAAAAAAGAGTTTTTTGATCTTGCGGACAATGATGTCGCGCAGAATCCTGTGGAAGTTAAATTCTAAATAAATTTATATACGTATGGATAAATTTTTTGGTTCAAAATTAAACACAGTTCTTTTGATTGTCCTCATTATCTTGATGGTCATTGCAATAAAAGTGATGCTAAAAGATCAAGATAAATATTTTTCGTTTTTTAACCAGCAAAAAACAGAACAAAAACAAAATTCAACTTATAGTATTTCCGGCAACAAAGACGACCTTGTTTCTTTTTCTATTTCACCTGGTCAAAAAGTAAAGGGATTAGTTCCTTTTGAGGGGGCAGTCAAGGGCGGATATTTTTTTGAAGCAAATATTTTGATTAATGTTTTAGATATGAATCAAAAATTGATTAAAGCAGGACATGCCACGGCGACTGGCGAATGGATGACCGCAGGACCAGTCTCTTTTGCCGGGAAGCTTGATTTTTCAGATATTGCCAAAGGTCTCGCTTATATTCAAATTCAAAATGATAACCCTTCAGATATGCGAGAGAATGACAAGTTTATCGTCATTCCGATTGTGATAGAATAATAAAATGGCGACACTTTATACCGAACAATCAAAGAATGTAACAAAAACGTGGGTGCTGATGACAGTATTTTTTGTCACAGTAATTCTTTTTGGTTGGTTTTTTAGTTTTTATTATAATGACACAAATATTCTTTACTTTTTTGTAATTTTTAGTATTTTGATGAATTTTTTTTCTTATTGGTTTTCAGACAAAATTGTTCTGAAACTCGCGGGGGCAAAAGAAGCCAAAAGAGAGGAATATTTTGATTTATATACAACTGTTGAAAATCTATCTATCACCGCAGGATTACCAATGCCGAAAGTATATGTGGTGATAGACCAAGCTCCAAATGCTTTTGCTACCGGCAGAGATAAAAATCATGCCGTAGTTTGCGCCACCACCGGACTTCTTTCAATCTTAGACAAGACGGAGCTAGAGGGCGTCATAGCGCACGAACTTTCTCATATTGGCAATCGTGACATGTTGCTTTCTACTATTGTTGTGGTCCTTGTCGGTTTTATTACTATTATCGCAGATGTTTTTACAAGAAATTTATTTTTTGGAGGTCATAGAGACAATGACAACAAGGGCAACGGCATACTTATGATTATCGGGATTATTTTTTCAATTTTGGCGCCGATTTTTGTAACGCTTATTCAATTAGCAATTTCAAGGAAAAGGGAATTTTTAGCGGACGCTTCTGGAGCGCTTCTCACTCGTTATCCGGAAGGGCTTGCCAATGCATTAAAGAAAATTTCTCAATATCAAAAACCGATGGTTCGTCAATCTGGCGCTATCGCGCATCTATATATTGCTGATCCTAAGGGCCCAGGCTTAGGGAAAAAAATTAGTGGATTTTTCGCTACTCATCCGCCAGTGGAAGAACGTGTCAAAGCTTTGATTGGGAAATAATTTAAAAACTCTTTCTTGGCACGACTTTTTGATAGGCAATCTATCTAGGACTGTTGTCCTAGCGAACTTCTCGGCCCGTCGGCCTGCGAAAGACCTCTCAAAAAGTGCGCCTGCGACAAGTTTTTATTTTTCTGTTATACTCTAAATATGGATCCCGTTAGAGGCCATAGTAGCAGACGGGAATGTTGTAGTGAAAGTTATTATTAATTTATATTATAGCGCAGTGTTTAAATTCAAAGCGAATGCGACCTGCCTCTAACGGGATGAACATAAAAGATGTTGAAAACCTTGCAAATCTGGCTAGGATTGAACTTGGAGAAGATGAAAAAAAAGAAATACTTTCTGATATGGAAAGTATTTTGGAGTATGTGAAGCAGATTGAAAAAGTTGAAGTACCTGCCCGCCAATTGGCAGGCGGGGATGATACAAAAAATGAGCACGACCTCATAAATGTTTGGCGTGAAGACAAGCCTGTACAGCGTGATTTTTCCAGAGATTTAATTATTTCACAGTTTCCGGATTCAAAGGATGGATTTCTAAAAGTTAAAAAGATATTATAATTATGAAAATTCAAAAAATTTGGGCGCCTTCGCCCTCGGAGTCAAAAGTACAGGGAACCCACGACGCTTTAAATTTTTTAATTTTCATAATTTAAAATAAGCATATGATTGACTTGAAAAATTTAACAATAGAAGAAGCGCACGAATCTCTTAAAAGAGGAGAATTTACCTGTCGTGAATTAGCTAACGCTTATCTAAAAGTAATTAAAGAAAAAAATCCTGAAATTAATGCGTATATAGAAGTATATGATGATGTTCTCGATCAGGCGGATGAAATGCAAAAAAAATTTGTTTCAAAAACTGACACCATCTTGACTGGAATTCCATTTGCAATCAAAGATAATATTTTAATTAAAGAACGTATTGTTTCCGCTGGTTCAAAAATTTTAGAAAATTATAAAGCTTCTTATGATGCCACAATCATAAAAAATCTCAAAAAAGCTGGCGCTATTTTTTTAGGTCGCACAAATATGGATGAGTTTGCTATGGGGTCTTCTACACAGACATCTGCTTTTGGTGTGACTAAAAATCCTATTGACACAACGAGAGTCCCCGGAGGTTCTTCGGGTGGTTCCGCTGCGGCCCTAGCAGGAGATATGACTTTAGCAGCTTTAGGCACAGACACATGTGGTTCAGTTCGAGAACCTTCTGCATTTTGCGGGCTAGTCGGACTCAAACCGACTTATGGGGCAGTCTCTAGGCAAGGCATTATTGCCATGGGAAATTCTCTCGATCAAGTTTCTCCTTTTGGGAAGTGTGCGCGTGATGTAGAAATTATTTTTGATTTTTTGTCAAATTATGACGAGGAAGATAGTACTTCTGTGTCAGACGAGCTAAGGGATTCTAGATTAAAAAATCAGAATTCAAATTCTAAAAAAATTGGCGTACCATGGCATTTATTTAAAGAAGGCATAGATACTGAAGTTCAGGAAAATTTTAAAGAATCTTTAGATAAATTAAAAAAAGCGGGATATGAAATTTTAGACATAGAGCTTCCTCATGCCAAATATTCCTTAGCTGTTTATTATATAATAATGCCAGCTGAAGTTTCTACAAATTTATCTCGTTTTGATGGAATTCGCTATGGTTATAGCGCAGAAGGTGAAAACTTGATGGATATATATAAAAAGAGCAGACATAATGGTTTTGGAAAGGAGGTTCGAAGAAGAATTATTCTTGGTACTTATGTGCTTTCTCATGGATATTATGACGCGTATTATATTAAAGCGTTGAAAGTGCGAGAAAAAATAAAAACAGAAATAATGGAAACTTTTAAAAAAGTTGATTATATTCTTACTCCGACTGTTCCAATTACAGCTTTTAAGTTAGGAGAAAAATTAGATGACCCAGTGTCAATGTATCTCTGTGATATTTTTTCTGCGCCAGCAAATTTATCTGGAGTTCCAGCCATTGCTTTACCTTCTGGAGTCTCAAAGGATGGTTTAAAATTCTCGATTCAATTCATGGCTTCACACGGGAGAGAGGATTTGCTTTTTGAAGTTGGAAAAAAATTTGAGACCATAATGTAAAATGTTATAATGTTCAAATATATATGGATATGGACACACCACTTACAGTAAATCAAAACCCTATTTTAAGCGATTCAATATTAGGGTCTAATTGGTTTAATCCTGATTATTTGTTCAATCAGGGTTTCGCATTTTTCTATAATATTTTTAATTCCAATGTTTGGAATTGGTCGCAGATATTATCTATCTATAATACTACTCTCTTTTTTCTTTCGTTTTTTTTTCTTACCATTATCTCTTATACCTCAGTCAGAATGTTTGAAATCAGGAAAAAAGAGCGTGAACATTTAAAACATGAGATTGCAGAGTATGCTCATCATAAAATGGAAAAAGAAAAAAAATTACAACAAGGAGAAGAAATTTCCAAAAATCCTCGGTGGATAAAGACTTTGAATTATCTTTTTTCACAACATGGAAGCGACTGGAAACTTGCAATTATTGAGGCTGATTCTATATTGGAGGATTTAATGACCGAACTTAGTTTTAAGGGTGAAACTTTAGGAGAAAAACTAAAATTAGCAGACCAGGACAGCTTTCATAATTTGAGTTTTGCTTGGGAAGTACATACCATCAGAAATAGAATAGCTCATGAAGGGGCATCTTTTGAAGTTTCGCAACACGAAGCAAAGAGAGTAATTGCTTTGTATGAGCAAATTTTCCGTGTATATGGGTTTATTTAAGTTGCACTTCGCATTAGCTCAGTGCCTTCGTCCCTATTATTCGGGTCGTAGACCCTGAGGAACGAAGTGACGAAGGGTTGCGGGAGGCCGAATCGAACGGCCGTCTTAAGGTTATGCTTTACCACTTCAGTTTTCACTGCTTCATATTGAATTTGTGGTCTGGACTATACTATCTCCTTTCTTAAAAAATTAAGATTAAGGAGCTCGCCATCTAGTCTCTACACATTTATCTCCGAACTGTGTCGGAGAATTTAGCTCGGAATTGTCCTTCTTTTTTAAGAGAGGATTTCTCCGAATTTGGCGAGTGCACACCTCAAGGTTTCCCAAGAGGGGGCCCATTCGAAACAGAAACTGCTGAGCCTTACGAGATGCCTCTTCTCTATCCCGCTATTTTCCAGTCTATAGTAAAAATGTGATTTTTGCAAATTTATATTTATATATTTGGAAAAAGCTTAAAATAATGTTATTCTAAAATTTATGTCGGCGTAGCTCAGTCAGTAGAGCGGAGGACTCATAAGCCTCAGGTCGCAGGCGCACTCCCTGCCGCCGACACCAGCAAAAAAGACCCTTTGAAATGATACGATTTTATGTATAATGAAAATATGCGGTCGTAGCTCAACTGGTTAGAGCGCGTCCCTGTCACGGACGAGGTTGCCGGTTCAAGTCCGGTCGATCGCGCAAGGTAGATTTATAAATATTATGTATATTTTACACTTTGAATTACGAAACTCGTCGAAGGCATGTCTTTTTTAGGGGGTTTCGAGGCTGTCGAGCCGAGAACTTCAGGATTTTTTAAGCTTCGAAAAATCCGTACCCTAGAAAAAGACATGCCTAGAAAGAGTTTCGTAATTCACGATTTTACAGTGATTTTTTTGGTTTCAGCCACAAGCATTTTTAGCTAATCCACTTGCAAGTCATTTGCATTTAGAATATACTCATGAAATGAAAGAAATATTGAAAGAAAGAGGATATAAAGCCACACCTGCCCGACTGGCTATTTTAGAGATTTTTATAAAAAGCAAAGCGCCTCTTGCCGCAGAGAATGTTTATAAAGAACTAAAACGAAGTAAAAAAAATAAAGATATAAACGAGGCGACAGTTTATCGCACGCTTTCTTTATTTGAAGAGGGAAAAGTTCTAACAAAAATAGACTTCCGAAAGGGGTCCGTATTTTTTGAACTTAATAAAAAACATCATCACCATATAACTTGCTTTAAGTGCGATACAGTTGAGGAATTTGAAAGCACGGCAATTGAAAAAGTACTAGGAGGAATAGTTCGTAATTCTTCCAAGTTTATTAACATAAAAGAACATTCTTTGGAGCTTTTTGGGCTCTGTAAGAATTGTGTGGCTTAATTATGATTACATCATACATTTACGCATTATTAGGAGTTATTGTGGTAAGTTTAGTTTCATTGGCTGGAGTTTTCATTCTTTCTATTAAAGAGGAAGTAATAAAGAAATATATTTTCTTGCTGGTTAGTTTGGCGGTGGGAGCGCTTTTAGGAGATGTGTTTATTCACTTGATTCCAGAAGCATTTGAAACTTCCGCAAATCCTCTTGTTGTAAGTTTATTGGTGATTGTGGGTATTGTTATGTTTTTTGTGTTGGAAAAGTTTATGCACTGGCATCATCATGGAGATGACACTCAAGAATACGATATTCACCCCGTAGGGAAACTAATGTTAGTTTCTGATGGCGTCCATAATTTCATAGATGGCGTTATTATTGGAATAAGTTTCTTGACTAGCGTGCCGTTAGGTATTGCCACTACTTTAGCAGTTATTCTTCACGAGATACCACAAGAGATAGGGGATTTTGCAGTATTACTTCACGCAGGATATCTAAGAAAGCGAGCATTGTGGTTGAACTTTTTGTCAGCCCTTATGGCAATTTTAGGCACCTTAGTGGCTTTTGTGTTGGGAGAAGTAAATGAGAGTTTTACTAATTTAGTGCTTCCATTCGCCGCAGGAGGGTTTATTTACATAGCAGTTGCCGACTTAATTCCAGAACTTCATAAAACTAAAAAGATAAGCCACTCTGTGTTTCAGCTACTTTTTTTAATTTTTGGAGTAATTCTGATGGTAGGGCTAGTATTTCTGGAATAGGATTATATTGTTTTAGTTCGTTTTTCTTTGAGATTTGGTATATAAATATAATCATTATGATTGCGAATTACAGTTCCCACTTCGTCCAACTAAAGAAGTTTCTTGTTTTTTAGAATAGTCTTTTGTCTTATTTTTTGTTATTATTTGTATATGACTTTTTTTTCGGCGATTATCTTTTTCATCCTCGGTCTCATCATTGGGAGCTTTTTGAATGTTGTGATTTGTCGGCTGAATACTGCGAGGTCGTTCGGTGGCAGGAGCGCCTGCCTGTCTTGCGAGAGTAAGCTCAAATGGTACGAGCTCATACCACTTTTTAGTTTTTTGGGTTTAAAAGGAAGATGTCGGAGCTGTAAAACAAAAATTTCTATTCAATATCCATTAGTAGAGCTTACCACAGGTTTGATTTTCTTTTTCTTGTTTTTGAAACTTCAAGATATTTTTTATCTCAATATTTTTCTATTCGCTATTACTTATGTTTATTATGCAATAGCATTTTCACTTCTTATGGTTATCGCTGTCTATGACCTAAAGCATAAAATAATTCCAGATATTTTGTCTTTCGCTTTTGGAGCTCTTGCTTTCGTGGGGCTTTTCTTTTTTGATAATTCTTTATTTTACATACATATGCCTTTAACCTTGGAGTTTCTGTCTGGTATATTTATAGCCTTGCCTTTTGCTTTTCTTTGGCTTATCTCCGGTGGCAGGTGGATGGGCTTGGGAGATGCTAAATTAGCTCTCGGTATCGGCTGGCTACTTGGTTTTTCGAGCGCTTTCTCTAGTCTCTTGGTGGCTTTTTGGTCTGGAGCTATCATAGGAATAATGCTTGTCATTCTTTCCCGCCTAGACTCGTCGAGGCTGGCTAAAAATAATAAAACTGGGAAGATCGGGATGAAGAGCGAGATTCCTTTTGCTCCATTTTTGGTTTTAGGCGCGCTTTCGGCTTTTCTTTTTGGTTTAAATCTTTTTAATTTTTAAAATATGATTTTTCATTTTCAAACACTAAATACTAAATACTATAAGCTAAAAGCTAAAAAGCTGAATTCAGGGATGACTTATGTGGAAGTTCTTACAGTCCTTGCAATTTTTTCCATAATGACTTCCATTGTTCTTTTTAATTACAGGGATTTTCAAGCAAAAGTGGATATTAAAAATTTGGCGAGCGATATTGCTTTGAAAGTTGTCGAAGCGCAAAAAGCATCTTTGGATGGTAAATTGCCACCACCTGCGCAAAACCTTTTGATTAGCGACCCACTAACATGGAAACCGTCTTATGGGGTTTATTTTGATACCACCCCCCCTTTACTTCAAAAGCAACTTATTTATTTTACTGATCTCGACAACACTTCTCCTCCACAAAATAGTTCATTTGACAGTCCTGGTTCTAGTTGTGCTGGTACTGATGAATGTTTGGATAAAATCACTATTACAAAAAATAATTATATACATAGTATAGACAATTGCAATGATATTACTTGCAGTTCACCCACCTCAATTTGTAGTTTATCTATAGTTTTTAAAAGACCAGATTATATGGCTATTTTTACTGGTAAAATTTGCAATTCACCTACTGATGGTATTATAACTACAACTAGTCATATTCAAATTAATATCGCTTCACCAAATCTGATTGCTACAGCTAAAATTAAAATATATCCTTCGGGCAGGATTCAGGTGAATTAGATTTTAGGTTATAATAAAAAAGAAAATGCAAAATAAACACAACAATAAAGCTGGTTTTACAATCATAGAGGTGATGACCTCTGTTTCTATTTTTATTATTGTTGTTACGACTGGCATAGTCGCTCTTTTAAATGTCAATTCAGTTCACAATAAATCACAAAATATGCGCTCCATTATGGATAATATGAATTTCATTATGGAAGACATATCTAGGAATTTAAGAACTGGGTATAATTATAGATGTATCAACTCATTACCTGATTCTGCAATTTCCACTCCATCATCAGGTAATTCTTGCTTGGGAATTGCTTTTGAATTTGCAGAAGGTGATCCTTCAATATCAAATGATCAGTGGGTTTATAAAATTGATTCATCAAATGGCACTGATTTTAATATCAGTAAATCCACTGACGGCGGATCCACTTGGGTGCAATTAAATCCGCCAGAAGTTCTTCTTGAGGGAGTATCCGGTTTTTCAGTCTTAGGCGCTGAACCGCCACCATCTGCTGGTGGTTCAGATTTGCAACAGCCTTTTGCTACTATTATATTGGTTGGTGACATAACTTATAAAAGTTTTGTTACACCTTTTTCTTTGCAAACTTCAGTGTCGCAAAGGGCTTTCGATATATAATTCTATGATGAAATTTTTTAAATTTATCTCGCCATGGCGGGACAAGAAGATTAGAGCATTTACTTTAGTAGAAACACTTGTCGCTATTTCAATTTTTTCTATATCTGTAGTGGCGGTGATGTCTGTTTTGGCTTCCGGTATTTCTTATACCAATTATGCTAAAAAAAAGATGATAGCGTCCTTTTTGGCTCAAGAAGGAATTGAATATATGAGAAATATGCGTGATACTTATATTTTGTATACTGAAACAACGGGCAACAATTGGGATAAATTTAAAATTCAATTTAATTCGTGTAATGATCCTAGTTTAGGTAATGCATGTGGTTTTACTAAGCCGTTACCTTTCGATGTTTCTACATGTCCTTCTCTTAAGGGTTGTATATTGTATATCGATGACGGAAGTTATCGCAGTTATCCTAATAGCTCAACTGTTAGTATCGACTCTGGTTTTGTTCGTGAAATTTGGATGACTGTGATACCGACGATACCGGCGGGCTATCAAGTGAAAATTTTTTCAAAAGTTGAATGGACGCAAGGTTCCGGCGCTAAGAGCGTTACTTTTTCAGAAAATTTATTTAATTTAGAATAATTCTACAAATGATAAAAATAATTAAAAAAAATAAAGCCTGCCCACCCTCCCGAATGTTTCAGAGCCAGCCTGCTCACGAAGGGCTGGCTGGCAGGCGGGGGTTCGTAATACTTTTCGCAGTTACGCTTTCGGCTATTTTTCTATCGGTGGCTTTAGGTGTTTCTAACATAGCGCTAAAAGAATCAAAATTCAGCACTTCAGCTAAAGAAACTAACGATGCTTTCTTTGCGGCAGGTTCTGGAGTGGAATATGTATATTATAAAAATATTAATGATAATCCTCCTTTTTGTTCTTATACTTTAGGTGACCCTACTGATGCAAATTGTCCTACAACCTCTGTCTCTAATTTAGGTAATTCAGGTGATGATTGTGCTAGAGTCGATGCTACAAAATCAACTAATAATAACGGAACCCCTCTTGATACTAGTGATGATTATGTATTACTTACTATTACTTCAAAAGGATATAATAATAGTTCTCCTTCTTGTCCACCAACTGCAAATTATGTTGAGCGTGAGATAAAAGCGTTTTTTAGAGATTAATAAGCTAAGTAATCACAAGTATGTAAAAGTTTAACATCTGGCGTTTTGAAATATGAGTAAATCTGAAATTGAAAAAAGAACCAGCCTCGCCGAAATCGCTTCGCGTCTAAGCGCGTCTAGGCGGGTAAAAAAGTTGCGAAATGAAATCTCGCGTCTAAGAGACGCATATCATATAGAAAATGCGCCGAATGTGACTGACGATGTATATGATTCTCTAACTCGCGAACTGCGAACACTTTTAGAAGAATATCCTGAATTTAAAGATGCAAGTTCGCCTTTAAATAGGATAGCAGGAAAGCCACTCCAAAAATTCAAAAAAATAAAACACAAAATCAGGATGCTCTCTCTAAACGATGTTTTTAATCCAGAGGAGCTTTATGAATGGGAGAAAAGAATAAAAAAGTTATTACCCCCCTCTCCTTTACAAGGAGAGGGGCAAAGGGGTGAGGTAAATTATTTTTGTGAAATAAAATTTGATGGTCTGGCGGTATCGCTTATTTATGAAAAAGGTATTTTGAAAACCGGGGCTACCAGAGGAGATAGTTTTATCGGAGAAGATATAACTTTAAACTTGAAAACTATTTCATCCATTCCGCTTGTTCTGCCAAAACCCTGCCCAGATTATTTAGAAGTTCGCGGAGAAGCGTTAATGTCAAAAAAAACTCTTTCTTTTTTAAATAAAATTAATGAGCGTATTGGCAAGCCACTTTTTGCCAATACCAGAAATGCCACCGCAGGGAGCTTGAGGCAATTAGACGCAAAATTAGTGGCTGAAAGGCATTTGGATTTTTATGCTTACGATATAGCGCAGATTTCTAATGACGAAAAGATAAAAAATCATTCCGAAAAGCATAAATATTTAAAAGAGCTTGGCTTTAATGTGGGAGAGAGCGATGCTGTTTGCAAAGATTTAACAGAGGCATTTAGATTTATAGAAAAATTTGAAATTGAGAGACCTAAATTTCCTTTTGGCACTGATGGGATAGTAGTTTCTATAGACAATTTGGAATTCCAAGAAATACTCGGAGTTGTCGGTAAAGCGCCTCGTTATATGGTGGCATATAAATATCCTGCTGAAAGGGCAACCACAATCATAAAAGATGTAAAAATAAATGTTGGTCGTACTGGAGTTTTGACTCCGCTTGCTATTTTTTCTCCAACTCTTGTGGCAGGTTCTACTGTTTCAAAAGCAACTCTGCACAATATGGATCAAATAGAGCGTCTTGATTTACGCATAGGAGATACTGTGGTGATAGAAAAGGCAGGTGATGTTATACCAAAAGTTGTTGAAGTCTTGACTCGGATGCGTACAGGAAAAGAGAAAAAATTTAAAATGCCGGAGCATTGCCCAACTTGTGGTGACAAGGTGCAGAAAAGGGAGACGAGCTCCTTTCAAATTTTGAATCCCCGAGGGTCCCACGCCGAAGGCGAAGGGCGCAGGGGTGAAAAATTTGAAAGGAGCGAGTTATCCGTCGCATATTATTGCGCTAATTCTAAATGTCCGGCTAAAAATGAAAGATATTTAGAACATTTTGTTTCTGTTTTTGGAATATATGAATTAGGACCTAAAATTTTAAGACGATTTAAAGATGAAGGATTGATCACCGATGCGGCGGATATTTTTACTCTTACCAAAGAAGACATCGCGCCTTTAGAGCGTTTTGGAGAAAAATCAGCCGAAAATATCATAGAAGAAATAAAGAATAAGAAAAAAATTCCACTTTCAAAATTTCTTTGGGCGCTCGGGATATTGCATGTGGGTGAGGAAACAGCGCGAGACTTGGCGCAACATTTTGGAACTTTAGAAAAAATAATATTTTCAGCTAGGCAAGACCTAGCTAGTATAGATAGTATTGAAAATATAGGACCAGCGGTTTTAAAAAGTCTCCATGATTTTTTTCGTGATAAAAACAATCTAAATTTTATAAAAAAATTGCAGAAAAATGGAGTTGTTGTAGAAAAAGTCGGGAAGCGCGAAGCGGGTAAATTAAACGGACTCACTTTTGTGTTAACCGGCACACTCTCCGAGATGTCTCGAGAGATAGCAAAAGAAAAGATAATTTCTTTAGGGGGCAAAGTGTCAGGCGCTGTCTCTAAAAATACTTCTTATGTTGTGGCGGGAGAGGAATCTGGATCTAAAGAGAAGACAGCTCTAAAGTTGGGAGTAAAAATATTAAATGAAAAAGAATTTCTGAAACTATTACTTTAGCGCTTTTTGTAAAACTGGATATATTTTTTCAGCAATTTTTTTATAACCGGCATCATTAGGGTGTATTGCATCGCTCATATACTCACTATGACCAATAAGACCAGATAAAACATTTGGTACATAGAACGTCCCTCGATTTTGGGCAATGTCTTCAAAATATTCGTTGTATTGATCCGACAATAACCCTCCCTTTATTCCTAAAAGTATAACCACAGCACCTGAGTTTTGTATTTTTACCACAATATCATCCAAATTTTTAAATGTTTCTTCCACTTTAACTTTTTGCAAAAAGTCATTTCCTCCAAAAAGAATCATAACAATCTTTGGATCTTCTATGTTTACGCTTTCTAATCTAGATAATCCATCTGCGCTAGTGTTTCCTGGGATACCCATATTGATAATTGGAACACCTAATAATCTGGAAAGAACCGATGAAAAATCATTTCCTGTTGTTGCTCCATTTCCTTTCACTAAACTATCTCCGAATGCAATAATTGTTTTGCCTTTTCCAGGATAATTGGTAATTTTCGGCGATTTTTTAAATATAAAAAACAAAGTACCAGTTACCAAAATAACAACAAATACAATTGTAATTATTTTTTTCATATCTTTCTTTGCATAATTTATTATGCATCTATTTTAACATTCTTAAGTATGCTAAACTAGTTTGAAATCTTTAGGAGGCGTCGCATAGTGGTCTAGTGCACCACCTTGGAAAGGTGGCAGGCTTGAAAAGGTCTCGTGAGTTCAAATCTCACCGCCTCCGCCAAAATTGAAAATCGGAATTGGAAGCCGAAATGGGGTCGCGCCGCAGGCGCGACACAAACGCATTCCCGCCAAAAATTCCCGAATAACGCATTCCCGCCAAAAATTCCCGAAT
>Ga0154931_115_pt1 | contig 67349 bp, 71 predicted proteins | sample RifCSPhighO2_01_FD_105899 | JGI IMG/M metagenome (GOLD analysis project Ga0154931, IMG submission 105899) | Candidatus Nomurabacteria bacterium RIFCSPHIGHO2_01_FULL_37_25 | reverse complement strand
AGCACAAATATCAGCTCTCTAAGATTTTTAGTAAAGCTGAAAAAGAAAACATTATTAGTTTGCACTGTGTTTTGATTCACGAACGCAGTATAGCAAAGTCAAAAAAAGAAGTCAAGGGCAAAATTTGTTAATATTAAAAAAAGTACTATAATTATTCTATTAAAACAGAGAATAAATCGTGTTAAGATTATATTTATGAAAAAGAAGATTAATTCAGCGCTCATTTCAGTTTATAATAAAGAAGGACTTGATAAGATTGTTAAATTACTTTTTAAACATAAAATTAAAATCATCTCAACGGGTGGCACCGCGGATTTTATTCGTGAACTCAAAATACCTGTAATTCCCGTAGAGACTATCACTAAAATGCCACCAATTTTTGGTGGCAGAGTAAAGACTTTAGAACCTCATATTTTTGGCGCTATTCTTAATCGTCGAGATGATAAAAATGACCAAAAAGAAAAAAAAGAACACAAAATACAAGATATTGATTTAGTAATAGTTGACCTTTATCCATTTGAAGAAACTCGCAGAAATGGAGCAAGTGAAGAAGAAATAATTGAAAAAATAGATATTGGGGGAGTTGCTCTGATTCGGGCAGCCGCGAAAAATTTCAAGGATGTAGTAATTGTTTCTTCTAAAGATGAATATCAAAATCTTACTCTGATACTAAAAAATAAAAATGAAACTACTCTGGAAGAACGCAAAAGATTTGCAGGCAAAGCGTTTGAAGTTACAAGCAAATATGATTTTAATATTCGAGAGTTTTTTCAAGCTCGACCGCTTCGCTACGGAGAAAATCCGCATCAAAAAGGAGAATTTATTGGAAATCTAGAAGAAAGCTTCGCGCAACTTCATGGCAAAGAATTATCTTATAATAATCTTCTAGACACTGAAGCGGCTATTTTAACTGTGAATGATTTTAAAGAGCCAACTTTTGCCATTATTAAACATATGAATACTTGTGGGCTCGCAGTAAGAAAAGAAGGACATTTGCTAGAAGCTTATAAAGCGGCTTATAAGGCTGATCCTATTTCCGCTTTTGGTGGAATATTGGCGACGAATAGAAGAATAGAAAAAAATATTGCCGAACTTATAAAAAAGCAAGAACTTTTTGTGGAAGTAATTATTGCCCCAGATTTTACAAAAGAAGCTTTGGAAATATTTAAAGAGAAAAAAAATTGTCGCATTCTAAAATGGCAAAATCCTATCTTTCCAACAAAGCAAATTCGCTCTTGTTTTACAGGATTACTTTCACAAGATCGTGATACTCAAGTAGAAAAAGAAAATGACCTGACAGTTACCACAAATCGAAAACCCACCAAGGAAGAAAAAAAAGATTTGCTTATAGCCGCTACGGTGGTGAAACATCTGAAGTCAAACGCTGTTGCCTTAGTCAAAAATGGCGCGCTGCTTGCTATAGGTTCTGGACAGACTTCAAGAATAGACGCTCTCAAGCAAGCCATAGATAAAGCTCGGAAATTTGGTTTTTCTCTGAAAGGCGCGGTACTTTCTTCAGAAGCATTTTTTCCATTTCCAGATTGCGTAGAGATGGCAGGGGAAATAGGTATCAGCGCTGTTGTTCATCCCGGTGGATCAAAAAATGACCAAGCGTCAATAGATATAGCCAATAAATATAATATGGCGATGGTGACAACCGGTTTTAGACATTTTAAACATTAGTTTTCTTATTGTTGTTAATCACAAAACCCATAAAAATATCAACTTTCTTCCGGTACGAATTTTTCGAAGCTTGAAAAATTCTGAAATTCTCGGCTCGACAGCCTCGAAACCCCTGCAGAAAGTTATATTTTTAGAGTTTCGTGATTGAAAGTTTGTTATTGTTTTATATCAAAATAATGCTAAGATAAAATAATGAAAAAAGACATTAAAGTTGGAATAATTATGGGTTCAGATTCAGATTTAGAAGTAATGTCTGAAGCGGCAAAAATACTTGAGGAATTTGGCGTATTTTACGAAATGACAGTCGCTTCTGCGCATCGAAGTTCAGAATTGGCGCGCAAATATGTAACTAATGCTAAAAACAGAGGAATTAAAATTATTATAGCGGGCGCCGGCGGAGCGGCGCATTTGGCAGGGGTGGCAGCATCTCTCACGACTCTCCCTATTATTGGGGTACCAACAAAAGCAAAAACTTTAGACGGACTTGATTCCTTGCTCTCAACTGTGGGAATGCCTCCCGGAGTGCCGGTCGCAACCGTCGGAATAAATGCGGCGAAAAATGCTGGAATCTTAGCTCTGCAAATACTTGCGATAAGTGACAAAAGTTTAGAAAATAAAATGATTATTTATAAAAAAAAGCTAGAAGAAGATAATAAAATTAAAGGAGAAAAACTTCTAAAAATTGGATTTAAAAAATACTTGGAAAATAAATAATGAGCAATAAAAAAAGCGAGTATGCAAAGGCGGGGGTAGATTATACTGTTATGGAGCCATTCAAAATGGCAATGATCACAGCGGGAAAAAAAACTTTAAAGTTTCCAAATAAAAGAGGCGTGTTCATTAATAAAGACGCAACACACGCGCATGGCGCAGTATTTGAATACCGCGGAGGAAAAAGTCATATCTGGTGCCAAACTCAGGAAGACCTCGGTAATAAAAATTGGATTGCGGAATGGATGTATCAGAAAACCGGTAAATCTTATTATGATTCTATCGCTATTGATACTGCGCTCATTGTGGTGAACGACGTCATTGCTCAAGGCGCTATGCCGGTAGTTTTTACTGACCAACTGGAAGCAAGTCGAAGCGATTGGTATGGAGATAAAAAAAGGTCAAAAGATTTTGCAAATGGATTTTTGAAAATCTGTAAAGAAGTAGGCATGGCATTGCCAGCTGGAGAGTCCGCGAGTGTTACATATTTAATTAATCCCAAAAGTCCTGTCAAGGAAATAGCCAGCTTGAGTGGTTCAGTTACCGGTCTTGTTGCGCCAAAAGAAAATTTAATTACCGGACAAGATTTAGCCGTTGGTGACCATATTATTGGCGTAGCATCATCTGGGCTTCATGCAAACGGTATAAGTTTAGTTATTAAAAAATCTCTTGAACTTCCAAAACAATTTCTAACAAAATTAGCAAATGGAAATACTATTGGCGCAGAAGCCCTCATCCCTACTCGTTCATATGTAAAGCTCGTTGAGTCATTATTAAAAAACAAAATAAAGATTCATGCATTACTGCCTGGCACAGGCGATGGTGTGGGGAAAATAGCTTTTGACAAAAGACCATTCACATACAGAATTCATTCATGGCTTTCGGTTCCGCCGCTTATGGAATATTTTCATAAAAAAATTGGCATTCCTATAGAAGATTGTTTAAAAACTTTTAATTGGGGAGTAGGGTATTATATTTTTGCGCCAAGAGAAGAAGTTGCTAAAATACTGAAAATAGGCAAAAATAGCGGGTATACTCTTGCGGATATCGGTATTGTAGAGGCAGGTAAACGGCAAGTTATATTTGAACCGGAAAAAATAATTCTTACACCGCCGGGAAAATAATTATTTTTAATTTTTTATAAGATGAATATTCTAGAAAAAACAAATTTTAAAAATCTCGGGGAAAAATATACTGGCAAGGTGAGGGATGTCTATATACAGAAAGACAAGATAATTATGGTTTCAACTGATAGATATTCGGCTTTTGATCGCAATCTCGCGTTGATACCATACAAGGGACAAGTTCTAACACAGACTAGTAAATTCTGGTTTGAACAAACGCGCGACATTGTGTCGAATCATGTGATAGATTTTCCAGATCCGAATGTGGTGGTGGGTAAAAAATGCGCGGTGCTTCCCGTGGAGATGGTGGTGCGGGGGTATATTACTGGAGTGACTTCCACTTCTCTTTGGGTGAATTATCAAAAAGGTCAGAGAGATTTTGGAGATTTTGTTTTACCCGAGGGAATGAAAAAAAATCAAAAATTAGATAAACCTGTCATCACTCCAACTACAAAACATGAAATGCATGACAGAAATCTAACTAGTAAAATGGTGATAGAAGAAAAGTTTATGGAACCAGCAATTTGGCAAAAAGTTTGCCAGATTGCTTTGAAACTTTTTGAGAGAGGGCAAGAGGTCGCTTTGAAAAGGGGATTAATTTTAGTGGATACTAAATATGAATTTGGACTTACACCAGAAAGAGAAATTATGCTCATAGATGAGATTCACACTCCGGACTCTTCCCGTTATTGGCAAGCTAGCTCATATCAAAAGCGAATAGACGAGGGACTAGAACCAGAAAATTTTGATAAAGAATTTCTGCGTTTATGGTTTAGGGACAATTGCGATCCATATAAAAATGAAAAACTCCCAGAAGCTCCATTTAATATGGTAATGGAACTTTCTAGCAGATATGTCAGAATTTGCGAGCAAATTACTGGAGAGCCTTTTAAAATAGAAATAGGAGATATTGAAAAAAGAATTGAAAATAATTTAAAAAAATATAATTTAAATGAATAGTAATTCAAAAATAGAGAAAATCATGGCAAATTCATTAAACTCAATTTCACCAATAGACGGACGTTATAAGAAATATACTGAAGTTCTGAGTATGTACTTTAGCGAAATGGCGTTGATGAAGTATCGCATCATCGTAGAAAGCGAATATCTTATAGCTCTTTCAGATATAAAACTGCTTAAGAAATTTTCTGACAAAGAAAAAAGTTTAATTAGATCTTTGTACAACTTATCAGAAAAAGACGCGCAAATTATTTCTGATATAGAAATTAAAGGATACAAAAATTTCAAGGCCACCGACCACGATGTAAAAGCAATAGAATATTATATAAAATATAAGTTGTCTAAGACGAGCTTAGTAGATATTTCAGAATGGATACATTTTGCTTTAACTTCTTATGACACAAACACTCTGGCAAGGGGTATGATGCTAAGTGATGTTTTAACAAAAATAATTGTACCCGAAATTGAACATATCATAAAAAAAATAGATAACTTTGCAAAAAAATACAGTGGGTTGCCAATGCTCGCGCGCACGCACGGTCAGCCTGCGTCTCCGACCACTTTTGGCAAGGAATTCAAAGTCTTTAGCGAAAGACTAAAAAAACAACTTATTAAATTAAAGAGTCAGAAAATTTCTGTTAAATTTAGTGGCGCTTCAGGGAACTTCAATGCTCACATAGTTGCTTTTCCAAAAATTGATTGGATTTTTTTTGCTAAAAATTTTATTAAAAAATTAAACACAAACAGGAATATAGAACTTGAATTAAATCTTACGGCAACGCAAATCGACCCTCATGATAGTGAAGTGGAAATCTTTGATAATTTACGCAGAATTAACACTATCTTGATTGATTTCAATCAAGATATCTGGCGGTATATTAGCGATGGATGGATTACGCAAAAATTTATAAAGGATGCCGTCGGTTCTTCAACTATGCCTCATAAAATAAATCCGATTAAGTTTGAGAATAGCGAAGGCAATCTAGGCTTAGCCAACGCGCTTTTTGAGTTTTTTGCTCGCAAATTACCAATCTCTAGACTTCAGCGCGATCTTTCTGATTCTACGGTGGAGAGAAACTTTGGGTCCGCTTTTGGACATTGTTTGGTGGCCTATAAAAATTTATTAAAAGGATTAGCTGGAATTACTGTGGATGAAAATATCGTAAAACAAGATTTAGATAATCATCCAGAAGTTATCACTGAAGCTATCCAGACTATTCTCCGACGCGAGAAAGTAGCTATGCCGTATGAGAAATTAAAGGAATTAACTCGGGGTAAAAGGGTGACACTTGTGGAGATTCATAAATTTATAAATGATTTGTCCGTCAGTGATAAAATAAAAAAAGAATTGTTGAAAATAACTCCAGAGAACTATACTGGTCTAGCTTCCAAGCTTGCTTCAAGGTAATATAAAAGCATGTCAAAAGTAACACTTAGAGTTTTGGCTTCTATTTTTCTGTTTTTCTCAATACTTTTTATGCCTCTTTGGCTGTCTCTCGTTTTGGCATTTGCGAGTATGGCATATTTTTCATTTTTTCTAGAAGCTGTTTTCTTATTTTTCCTGTCAGATTTGCTTTATGGAGCGCCTGAATCATATCTTTTTAATATAGTTTTTGTTTCTCTAAGTCTGATGCTTATCTGTTTTATAATTTTAGAATTATTAAAAAAGAAATTAAGATTTCACTCAAAATAAAGAAAATGATTTTTCAAAAATTTACAAAAAACCGCCATTATAGAGGGGTAAATAAAATTAAAAATACTTTTATGGAACCGGATGAAATTTTTCTTGATTCAAAAAATTTAGAAAATTTTAACACGCAACAGTTTGAAGGCAGAATAGAAAAAGCAATCTCTAAGAAAACAATAAATTATCTCGGTATTTTTTTTATATTGATAATATCTATATTTAGTATTCGTTTGATAAATCTTCAAGTACAAAATGGAGATTCTTATAGAAAAAGAAGTGAAAATAATATTCTTAAAAAAATAAATATTTTTGCCGAAAGAGGGATGATTTATGATAGAAATAAAGAAAAATTAGTTTGGAATAAAAAAAATGATGACCCATCTAGCTTATATACACGCTCTTATTTATCACCCGGATTTTCTCATGTTCTTGGTTATATTAGTTATCCAGCCAAAGATAGCTCAGGGAATTATTGGCAAAACGAATTTATAGGTAAAGCTGGATTAGAAAAACAATACAATGAAAAGATTAGCGGTGAGAATGGTTCAAAAATAATAGAAACAGACGCAAGAGGGATTGTGCATTCTGAAAATATTATCAATACTCCAAAGGTTGGCAATGATTTAACAACAACCATTGATTCACGAATTCAAATGGAGTTATTTACTTTGATTAAAGATTTATCACAACGCAGTGGATTTTTAGGCGGGGGAGCGGTATTAATGGATATTCAAAATGGAGAGATTATAGTTTCTACCAGTTTCCCGGAATATGATTCTGAGATTTTATCTTTAGGTAAAGATGCAGATATAATTAATAATTATATAACAGATAAAAGAAAGTTTTTTTTAGATAGAAATATATCGGGGCTTTATACTCCAGGTTCGATTATAAAACCATTTTTAAGCTTAGGCGCTTTGACAGAAGGTGTGATTGACCAATACAAGGAAATTCTTTCAACTGGTTCTATTTCAATTCCGAATCCTTATTTTCCAGATCAGAAAACTATTTTTAAAGATTGGAGAGTAAATGGCTGGACAAATATGACGGAAGCCATAGCTGTTTCTTCTGACGTGTATTTTTATAGCATTGGAGGGGGTTTTGGAGACCAAAAAGGTCTTGGGATTATGAATATTGAAAAATATGCCAAACTTTTTGGTATCGGAGAGGCGACGGGAGTTGACTTATCGAGTGAAAAGCAGGGTGTTATTCCAAGTCCAGAATGGAAAATAAAAAATTTTCCAGGTGATCCTTGGCGTATTGGGAATACATATCATACCTCTATTGGGCAGTATGGGTTTCAAGTTACTCCAATAGGTATAGTGAGAGCAGTATCAGCAATCGCTAATTATGGCGCGCTCGTTACCCCGCATTTTATTTTAGGTGATAAAAAAATGGAAGAGAAAAATCAAATTGAAAATATAAAAAAAGAATATTTTGACATAGTGCATGATGGTATGCGACAAGCAGTCACTTATGGCACTGCGGTAGCTCTTAATGTGCCTTATGTAAAGGTTGCTGCTAAAACAGGCACAGCTGAACTTGGAGTCGCCAGAAAGAGAGTGAACTCCTGGGTGATAGGTTTTTTTCCGTATGAAAATCCAAAATACGCTTTTACAATATTAATGGAATCCGGACCCTCAGGTGGGGCTAGCGCTTCATCTATAATGCGTCAATTGCTGGATTGGATGTCTATTAATACTCCTGAATATTTCAAATAATCGGCTCGACAGCCTCGAAACCCCCTAAAAAAGACACGCCTTCGACAAGTTTCGTAATTCAGGATAATTCGTAATTTTTTTATCCACTTTCCAATTCACACCCTAGCTTGACAGGATAAAAAGGTGAGTATAATCTACTTGTGTATAAATAAATTATGGTTTTCGCAGAAAACCAAGAATTCGTAAGGTCGAGAAAAAATTATAAATTAAAAATTATAAATTAAAAAAAATAAAATTATGAAAAAAATATTACTTAGTTTGAGTATGATAGCAGTGGTCGGAGTTGTAGTTGCTGGCGCAACAGGCGCATTTTTCTCTGATACAGAGACATCAACAGGTAACACCTTTACCGCTGGCGCAATTGATTTGAAAGTTGACAGTCAGTGTCATTATTACCAATATGTTGGTGGACAATCAGGACCAAATGGAGATGGATACGTAGATGTTGGTTGTACAGATCCTGACGAAACTGGTCCAGTAGTAATGGGCAATTGGTCAGAAACTGATCTTGAAAATGGGGTACATAAATTCTTTAGCTTTGATGATCTTAAACCAGGAGACAAAGGAGAGGACACAATTTCTCTTCATGTTTATGACAACGATGCGTGGGGGAGAGTTTTAATGACATTGGGTGGTAGTTTAGATAACACCTGTACGGAGCCGGAAGGAAGTGCAGAAAATAATCCTGGTTGTGATTCTGATGGAGAATTATTAAGCGCAATGCTTCCTGGATTCTCTATGTGGCTTGACCAAGGTTCTACTCCTGGATTTCAGTGTGTAGGTCCTGATGGAGTTCCAGTAGTAAGTTGTCCTGATACAACAGAAGGAGATAATGTTTGGCAGTCATACGAAGGACAACCATGGAGTTTAACTGATGAAAAAGAATTTTCTTCAGTCTTAACAAATGCATATAATACCGGAGACGGTGAAGATTCTTGTGGTGATTTAGGAGGAAGTGTAGATGGTCATAATAATTATCTTCTTTGTCACGGTCTAGCTTTAGATGGAAGAATGGTTGGAAGCACGACTTATTACTTTGGTCTAAATTGGAATCTTCCTTGGAGTACTGGTAATGAAGTCCAAACTGACAGCCTAAGTGGTGATATTGCGTTTGAAGTTGAACAACACAGAAATAACCCTAGCCCATTTGATCTTTAATCTTTTATTAGTTAACTAAAAAAACTATGAAAAAGATATTATTAAGCATGGCTGTGATTATTGTCGTTGCCGGAGCTGTCGCAGGAGGCACTGTTGCTTTCTTTAATGATACCGAAACTTCAACAGGCAATATCTTTACCGCTGGTTCAGTTGATCTTACTGTTGACTCTTTCGGAGCGACTTACAATGGCGCGCTCGTGCAAGATGCGAGTTGGCCTGCGATGAACTTGACGAATGAGAAATTCTTTACTTTAGAAGATTTAAAGCCGGCTGATATTTACAACCGAAGTATCAGCGCCCACGTTTCTAGTAATCCAGCTTGGCTCTGTATCGGTAAAAAAAATCTTAACGATCAAGAGAATGGCATAAACGAAGCCGAAGATGACGCTGGAGACACAACAGCATCTGTCGGGGAATTGAGTCAAAATGTGCATGTGCTCGTTTGGAAAGAAATTGTTCCGGACCTAGTGCATCAGACCAACGAACCGATTCTCATTGATTCTTTCTTTGATGTCTTTACTGATTTACCGCTTCGAGACTCAACAACAGGGAATGGTCCTACTGATCCTATTCAGACAGAACTTCTCGCTATGAGTCTATGTGGAGGAAATCATGTAGTTGCTCCCGGCGCAGGTTTTGGCGGAGAAGTAACATGTAACGGCGGATCTATGAACGACAAGGCTCAAACCGATTCACTTTCGGCTGATCTTGTTATCTATGGTGAACAGTATCGCAACAATCCAAACTTCAAGTGCGCGGATGTGAATCTATAATACTAAAATTTTCAATTAATTTTGAAGTTTTATAATCCCTCATATGCAATCGAGTATGTGAGGGAGGATAAGGCTTTTAAAAAGCCTGTAAAAAATGGATAAAGCCTTTAAAATTCTTTATACAACATTTTACATAACAATCATTATTGTCATCGCTTTTTTACTGATTGCTCTTTTCCCGATTAAAGGCAATTATCAAATAAAAATTGTGCAATCTGGTTCAATGGAACCGAGCATTAAGACAGGAAGCATTGTTGTCATAAAGCCAAGCCTAAATTATACAGTGGGAGATGTTGTGACTTTTGGCAAAGACACAAAAAAAGATATTCCGACTACCCACCGCATAGTCTCTAGTCGCGCGCAAAGTGGGGTGATAATGTTCACCACCAAAGGGGATGCCAATGAAGACTCTGACACAAATGAAATACGCCAGAATGATATTCACGGAAAAGTTTTATTTAATATTCCGTTTTTGGGTTACATCATAGACTTGGCTCGCAAACCTCTTGGATTTGCGGTTCTTATTATCCTTCCAGCAATTATTGTTATTTATGACGAAGGGATGAAAATATTTAGTGAAGTTAAAAAAATGCGAGCCCTTCGACAAGCTCAGGGTAAACAAAAAGAAGAAGTTGTAGAAAATATACAAAATGAAAAAGAAGTCTAATAAAATAATAGCTTTGACTTTAATTTTGCTTCTAACCTTAGGCTTTTCTGGAGTAGAAAAAACAAATGCATATTATGATGATAAAGAAACTTCCGGTGGTAATTTTTTCTCTACTTCCTCTTTAGATTTTTCACTCAACTCTGACGCTGACTTTGCGCCGGAGGTGAATCCAGAAATTAATGCCCTGCGAAGCATTTCAATTTCAAATGATGGAAGTTTAGGATTTCAATACACAATAAAAACAACTGGCGTGATAGGTGGTCTGTGTGACGCTTTGGATTTATCAGCTTCTTTAGATGGGGGATTGCCAGTTACCGAGTCGCTCTCCACTTTTGAAATTGGCCCGTTTAATTTTAACGCGCCAGAAAATTGGGATTTTACCGCCACACTCACATCAGACGCGCCTGAATTAGAAGGAATGACTTGTGAATTTAATTTTGAATATTTCGGTTGGCAGACGGATTTAACTGGGCCATCGCCCATAGGCTTTAACGATACAGAAACTATTACTAATACAGTCACAGCTGAAACTTGGGGATTGGATTATGGACCTATTGAGGATTTTGCTGTATTTGGCGCAAGTGATGTAAGTGATACTAATGAAACTGAAACAGGCAATAGCTCATACATTGTAGGTGGAATGATAGGCAGTAATAGAAGCGTTGAAATTGGTAGCTTGAATGTACAGCTCGGCATTCGGGCAGGGAGTAAGGTAACTACCCACGACAACGTTACAATAGGCGCAAAAGGAATTATCGTAAACGGTTCAGTGACACTAGGTGGATCTAACATTATAAATGGCAGTGTTCATGGCGCAAGCGTAACTGTCGGTAGCAGTACTAATCTTAATGGAGATGTTGTGTCTGGCGGATTATTTTCTACAGGCGCTAACACACAGGCGTCTTTGGATGTGGATGCGCAGAGCGCTACTTTGGGCAACAGCGCTGATATTTTAGGAACTCTTACATTGCCGAATACTGTATTGCCGACGCTTGTCGGTGATGCTACCGTCGGAACACTCAATAATGATGGGACACCACTTCCAGCGACTCCAGATACTTTTACTGATATTTCTCTACCAACACCAAATATTTTTAGCGCAAATGCCGATGCGGGTAAAGACATAAATATAAATACCGATAATTCTCCGCTCACTTTAGCTCCGGGCATTTATCGTGACTTAACAAGTACTAACAGTAAGACACTTAACTTGACTGCGGGAACTTACGTCTTTCGTTCCTTCAGTCTAGCTGGGAATAATATTATAAATGCTGATGTGTCCGGCGGGGAGATACTCATATTTGTAGTAGGCGATGTAACTACCGGTAGCAATCTTGACTTTAATCTTACGGGTGGAACTGCAGATAAAATATATTTAGAAAGTGGTGGCGTGGTAAGTTTAGGTGGTAGCAACGATTGGTACGGCACAATTTATTCAACTAAAAGTAACTTACCCAATGAGTTTGGCATTACCACAGGCAATAACACTGATGTTTGGGGCGCGCTTTACAGCGCTGAGCAAATACGACTTGGAGGCGCTAATAATATAACTCTCGTTGGTCCATTCTTTGGAATTTATTCGGTTCCTTCTAATGTCTCTGATATAGCGCTGAATGAAATCTACCCTAGTCCTGCCGGTGGTGTTGCGCCGAGCGATCGTGAGTGGATAGAACTTTACAACACCACCGCTTCTTCTATTGATGTTTTAGATTGGAAAATTTCAGAAATAGCAGGAGCGACGGAAACATTTTACTCTGTGGTCGCTTCAGGAGCGACTGCCAATCAAGTACAGCCGTATGCTGGAGCAAGTACAATCATTCCGTCTGGCGGATTGCTTGTTCTTGAGTTTGGAAATTTGACAGCTCGTCTAAATAATACAGGTGATACTGTGCGTCTATATAATTCTACAAATATATTTATGGATGGACATGCATATCCAAGTACTGCAGTTGGCAAATCACATCAGCGTATTCCAAACGGCGGTATTTGGGTTGACCCAGAACCAACACCCGGGGAGTCAAATCGTGTAAGTATGCAAGATTTGATAAATGCGGGACTTGACGAGGGCACAATACAACTAATCATTGCTTTACTTGCAGAAAAAGGAGAGACCCTTCTAGAAGAAGAAACAGTGGTAGAGATGACGACAGCAGGAAATATAAATCCCGAAGTAAATACAGAAGAAACCATGAGAGAAATTATAGAAGATGTTCCTCCGGCAGTAGTACCAGAAGCAGTAACAAAAATATTAGAAGTAGTAGATACTATAGTAGAATCTGTCACACCACCTCCAACACCAGAGCCCGAAACTGAAGAGGTTCCCGTTTTAGTAACAGAAAGTGAACCTGTTATCGCAAGTGAACCAGAAGGAGCTATTATAGAATCCCAACCTTTACCGGAAGCTACCGCGGGTGAAGTAGAACAAATTATAGAGTCAGCGCCGGAAGTAATAGCCACAGAACCACAACCATAAAAATATGAAAACATTAATTCAAAAATTTATATTCTCTGTACTCACAATAATAACGCTCTTTGGTTTTACTTCGAATGTTTTCGCCGCGCCGCTTCAGGTAACATTTGTCCCGGATCCATTATTTAACAAACCCAACTTTCTACCTAGCGATGAAACAAATGGAGAGATAACAGTCACCAATAATTCTGGAGCGTCACAGACTATTTTAACTGAAGCAATTAATGTAACAGACAATGATAATTTTGGCAGTCTTTTGCATCTTGAAATAGCAGGAACTAGCGGAATTTTATTTGATGATACTCTTGCTAATTTTCTCTCAACTGCCGGTGAAGTTTCTTTAGGCGCAATTACTAACGGAGAATCCAAGGTTTTTACTTATACTATTTCTTTTGTTGATTCAAGTGATAATTCTTATCAAGGGAAAACTCTTGGTTTTGATGTCTGCGTTGGATTTTCAGGCGGGACAAAACATTGTGGCGATACTGTTGTGGGAGATGAAAATGATACAGACGGAGGCCCCTCGACAGGCGGAGGTCCTTCGAATGGAGGCGGAAGTGGGGGAGGGCCAATAGTTCTTACTATATTTAATGAAAAAACAGTAGATATTACGGAAGTAGGCGGATTCCCAGCGACAGCTACAGCGACAATAACTTGGGACACGAATGTTCTGTCAACTAGTCAGGTCGTTTATGGACCAACTCCTCCTTTATATACTCTGGATATGAATGCATTATATTTTGGATACCCATCTGGCACTATTGAAGACCCAACCAAAGTTTTGCATCACTCTGTATTAATAACAGGACTTACTCCAGGACAAACTTATGTTTATCGTGTTGTTTCTCGCGCTTCACCACCGACTATAAGTTTTGAAAAATATTTCGCAGTACCTTTACTCGCTACGAATAATCCAAATAATCCAAACATAGACGGAGGAAACTCCTCCGTAAACACAGATGATTCATCAACGGACCGTTCAGATTCTGAAGGGTTTTCAAGTCCGACGAGCTCAGAATTTTCTGACACAAATTCTGAAGGGGATGCGTCTCAAATAGAAGATGATAATCTAGATTTAGATAATAATTTAGTCGCTAATGTATTGCTTTCTGGTTTTGATAATCTAGTATCGATTTGTACTTTAATTGGCATTCTCATACTTTTAGCATTATATATGATTTGGCATTTATGGATTAGAAAAAAGTATGAAGAATCTAGAATGCCAGAAAAGGAAATTTGGAATAGATTCTACCTTTTTTTTGTAGGTTCTTCTTTTTTGGTGATGATTTTAGCTAGCTTGATTCAAGAATATTGCATTCTACCTGTTTTATTAATTGCTTTTGTAATTTCTCTTTTAATATACTGCCTAAAGAAATTCAAAGAATAATCTCGTTGCATATATCTTAATCATAAAGTATAATGTTTCTATGCGTAAAGTCTACACACTTTTAATTTTAGGCATCTGGGTGGCAGTATTGCCATATCTAGGCTTTCCATATTCTTGGAAGGATGTTTTAACGACTCTTTCCGGGTTGGGGCTTATTTACATAAGTTATACACTATATAAAGAATCAAAAGTAAAAGAAAATAATGAAGAAAAAACTTTTGACAACTTTTCAGAAAATAACTTTTTTAACAGAGAAGAAATAAAAAAAGAAATATAATATCTGATTTAGATTATGGAGCAATTCTCAAAAACAAGATATATTCCTACTGTTGTTTTTCTTGTTGTTTTATTTTTTATTTTTGGTGTTTATGTTGGTGTTCACAATCGTCCAGAAATAGATAAAGTTATAGGTCTTTCTAATAAAGAAACGCAAATCGCAACAAATGCAGATTTTGCTTCTTTTTGGAAGGTCTGGAACACTATTAACGAAAAATATCCCAGAGCTGATGAAACATCTGACCAAGATAAAATTTATGGCGCTATCTCGGGTTTGATGAGCTCTTTAGACGACCCATACAGTGTGTTTTTTAACCCGGATGACGCGCAAGCTTTTGAAGATGAAATAGCTGGCAACTTTACTGGAGTTGGCATGGAGGTTGGCATAAAAGACAAAGTTCTCACAGTTATCGCTCCACTCAAAGACACTCCCGCTTATAGGGCAAACATTAAGCCTGGTGATAAAATTTTGAAGATTGACAAAACAGTCACTTCTGGTTTAAGTATTGAAAAAGCAATTAAATTAATAAGAGGGGAGAAGGGCACAGAAGTTGTACTCACAATCTTTCGTGAGGGGAATAAAGATCCGATAGAAATAAAAATTGTAAGAGATGTCATTGATGTTCCAACCCTTGATACAGAACTCCAATCAAACGGTATTTTTGTAATAAAACTTTATAGTTTTTCTGCTAACTCAGCCAGTCTTTTCCGTAATGCAATCAAAGAATTTGCCGAATCGGGGACTGATAAATTGTTACTGGATCTACGAGGAAACCCTGGTGGATATTTAGATGCGGCGGTGGATATGGCAAGCTGGTTCTTGCCCGGAGGGAAAATTATTGTAACTGAAGATTATGGCAACAACACAAAACCAGAAGTATTTAGAAGTCGAGGTTATGATGTATTTAATGACAAATTAAAGTTTGTTGTCTTGATAGATGGTGGATCTGCTTCGGCATCTGAAATCTTGGCTGGGGCTCTGCAAGATTATAAAATTGCAAAGTTGGTAGGGAAGCAAAGCTTTGGAAAAGGCTCAGTGCAGGAAGCAATAAAAATTACCCCAGACACTCTTCTTAAAATTACGGTGGCTAAATGGCTCACACCTAATGGAAATTTGATTGAAGGAAAAGGACTCACGCCGGATTATGAAGTGGAGTTTATTAAAAAAGATTTAGAAGATAAAAAGGATCCACAATTAGATAAAGCGACACAACTATTATTAGAACCTAGCCCCTAGAAAAGAACCTAATTATGCGAGTAATATTCTTAAAAGATGTGCCGAGGGTGGGAAGAAAATATGACATCAAGGAAGTAAATGACGGCTACGCCATGAATTTTTTATTTTCTAGGAAATTAGCTGTTGTTGCTACACCAAAAGCCGTGGCAGAACTTGAAATGAAGAAAAAAGAAATTATTATTGAAAGGGAAGTGCAAGAGGATCTTTTAATGAAAAATTTAGAGGAAATAAAAGATAAGGCTGTTATAATAAAATGTAAAACGAATGATCAAGGTCATCTTTTTTCCGCAATTCATAAAAAAGAAATTCTAGATGAAATGTCTAAACGACATCATATAGAAATTAACGAAGAATTCATTATTTTAGAAAAACCAATCAAAGAAGTAGGGGAGTTTAAAATTCCAATTGAGATAAAAAACAAAAAATCGTCTTTCCAACTTATTATAGAGAAGATATAATAAGAAACTCAAGATCTTAAATTAATTTACATTCACTACTTTTTTTTCTACTGTTGTGCCATTAAAAGAAATTTTGCGTTTAGAGCCAAATTTTACTATACCGGGTTTTAGGGCAAAAAGTGTGTGGTCTTTGCCTACAGAGACATTATTGCCTGCCATAATGGCTGTACCGCGTTGTCTGACGATAATAGAGCCAGATTGAGCCCTTTGCCCATCAGAAAGCTTAATACCGAGATATTGTGGGTTAGAATCTCTTAAATTTTTGGCGGTTCCGCCAGCTTTTCTATGTGCCATATGTGTGATACAGTATAAACAATTTCATGGAAAAAATCAAGCAAATAATAACATATAGCTTAGAAAATGAGAAAGGGAAAGACATTTTAATAGTTCTGATTGTTATTTTATTAGGTTTGGGGTCGTTTGAGTTAGGTAGATTATCAAAAAACAATATAAGTTCAGGCATTAAGATAGAATATCCGAATCAAGAAACCAATGTAATATCTGCGACTGATAGCATATCAAAGGGCATCTTTGACATAAGTACAAAAACTGTTCAAGTTCAGAATTCAAATTCTGGAAAAAATTTTTTCGCTTCCAATCGGGGAAGTAAATATTATTCTTTTAGTTGTTCTGCTGGCAAAACAATCAAACAAGAAAATAGAGTTTATTTTTTTACAAGGGAAGAGGCAGAGAAGGCAGGATATGAGTTTTCGAGTTCGTGCAAATAAAACATATCATGTCGCACAATATATCTTTAGTGCAATTAATAACAACTTAGAATATACAAGGAGCTCTTATAATACACTATAAACTAAATCCTTGAACCAATTTAGAGCTTGTTTGAGCCAATTTAGAATTTCAGGCCAAGTTAGATGAAAATAATTTAGAATCCCAGTTATAGTAAGACCAAAATATTTCATCAAAAGAAGAGCGATGATAATGATTATTATCAATTCTATAAAACCTTTTTCTTTATTATTTGTTATATTATTTTTCATAATACTTAAATTATATCATAATCTATTCTTTTTGCATTTTTCGGATGACAATAAAGGGCGTCATTTCGTCATTTTGACCCATTGGGTTGTCGAGTAATATAAGCCTGAGCTCTTTTTCATTTAATAAGACTTTTTTGCTTTTACCAAGAATTTTTGTATTTATATTATTTCCATCTATAATTACTGTCGGAAAATCAAATTTGTTTTCAATTTCTTGGCAAGTTTTCACAGGATTTTCCGGTGGTAAAATAGCATGCTCTTTATACATATCCATTGCGTCCGGATTAAAGCCGTCAATTTCTGATACTCGCTTCCCTGCCACAATCCAAAAAATTCCCCTTATTCCAACAATTTTTCCAAGTATTCCTAAAATCATCGCTAAAATCATTCTGGGTCTACCTGAAATGTCTATTGCCACTTGCATTTTTTCTGCTCGAGAAAAACCTATATCATTTGGATACTTTTTTACTCCTTTCACAATGAGCTTAGCTAACCAGCCGACTTTCACAGTGCTAATGTGACGAAAATTATTTTGGCAGACAGAAATTATTTTTTCTGAAATAACTAAATAATCTTTATTTTGGAATTCTCCAAATTCTAGTGAGATATATTTTTCTATAATTGACATTAGATCATCGCCAAAATTTACAAGGTTCGTCTTGATTGGTATTCTAGCGTATTTTTGACCAGCAACTTCTATTATTAAATTCTTACCCTTGTTAGGTAAATTTGTTTTCATTACTAATTATTATAACAAAGTTACTTGAAATACTGTAATAGATTTATTTGTTATTTATCGTTAGGTATCCGGAGCAAATAGTTTTCCCTTCGTAATTTAATTTTATTTTTTGAGTCATTTCACGCGGAATTTGATAGCCGACTATCTTATATATCCAGTTACCTTTTAGATTAGAACCAATAGTAATTTTCGCTTGGATTTTTAATATTTCCTCTTTTTCATCTAAAAATATAAGTTCAGTATCATAAATACCAGGATTATTATTTTCAAACCCAACAACGACACTCATGGTGGGGTGCATTGCCGGAAAACTTTGCGCATTGATATTCTCAAAAATACCAATAATAGAAAGATTGCCACTCCCCTGTTCTACTATTGCATTTTCACAAATATGTAAAAAATTAACTTTTAACATGATTTATAACTATAACAAATTAAAGTTTTAATGTAAATGAATTAGTTTTTCTATTCCTTTTTCTATTCTTCGCAAAGAAGAATCTTTATCTATTAGTTTCATAATTTCAAAAGGATCAGAAGATTTTAGTTCACCAGATAAAGCGACTCTAAGTGGCCAAAGCACTTTTCCCCTTCCCTCTTTACTAGCATACATCCATAAATTATTTTCATCATTTTTTTCTATAATTTTCCCCCAATCATTTTTTTCTATTAAATCTTTAATATTCTTTAAATATATTACAACATCTTCTTTTCTCACGTCTTTTGGAATTAATATTTTTATATCATTAATGATTGGGTCTTTATCTTTGAGTAAATAATCATTTGGCCCGGAAACGATTATGGTTTTTTCTTGGATAATTGAGCTATCTGGGGTAGTTTTTAAGTGTTCAGTTGTTGTTGAAAAAAAAGAACTATCAGTAGTGTTGGCACTGCCTAAAATAAGATTATTTAAATCATTAAATTTATTAATTCTCTCTCTAAATTGAAGAATCAGTTTATCAAATTCAGATTCACTTAATTTTTTTATAATTTTTGTATCTGGATTAATGTACGACTTTGCTTTTTTAAGAAATTCAGATTCACTTAATTTTTTTATATATTCTTTATTAAACCAATTTAATTTATCATCACCTAAGATAGCTCCACTTTTGCCAATTCTCTCCAGTTGAAATTCTTTTATTAAGTCTTCCAGCAAGAAAAGTTCTCTATCATCTTTAGGATGCCAAGCAAGCAACATAGTGAAATTTATTATAGCTTCAGGTAAATACCCTTGCGCTCTGTAATCTTGCAGACTCACAGCGCCATTTCTCTTGCCCATCTTTTTTTTATTAGACATAAGAACAAAAGGATAATGAGCATATATTGGTCTGGGCGCGCCGATAGCTTCTTGAATCAAAATCTGACGAGGTGTGTTTGCTAAACCGTCTTCACCGCGAATAATGTGAGTTATTCCCATCTCAAAATCATCCACCACAACTGTCAGATGGTAAAGAGGAGAATTTATATCGCGAGCAATTATAAAATCCTCAAGGTCTGTGGTATCTACTGATATATCACCTCGAGCCATATCATGGAAAGTTATAATTTTATTTGGATTTTTAAATCTTACAAGGTCTCTTTCTATTCCTTCTTCATTTTTTTCTCTAGATATATAGGCTGTTTTTTCTTCAACCATTTTTGCAATGTATTTTTTATAAATATCTTTACGTTCAGATTGACGAACAAACTTATCAAATTTGATTCCCACCCAAGCGAGTCCTTCTTTTATAGCTTCTTCAAATTCAGGTTTTGAACGAATAGGATCAGTATCTTCAGAACGCATAATCACTTCACCATTATTTTGGCGAGCATAAATATAGTTAAGCAAAGCATACATTGTGGTGCCTAAATGAGGTAGTCCTGTAGGACTAGGCGCATATCGTGTAATAACTTTATTAGACATAAAACCATTTTAGCATTTATTTCTCGTGACTTAAAGCTATGTTCACTAACACGCGCGCAATTTTCATCGCAGCATCTCCTTTAGCAAAAGATTTAGCATTTTGAGCCATAGTTTCATATATTACTTTATTCTCTGTTATTCTTTTAATTTCTGAAGTTAAAATATTAGCAGTCATATTCATCTCTTCAATAACACTACAAGCTCCCGCTCGAGCATAATTAAAAGCATTCTTTTTTTGATGATCCATATTTGTATTTGTTATAGGTATTAAAATAGATGGCACACCCCAAGACGCTATTTCAAATAACATTGAGCCAGCTCTAGAAATAACTATAGTTGCCACACCCGCAGCCATTTTCATAGCTAAAGGATTTAAAAAAGCCATAGATAGATATCTCAATTCATGTTGATTGTCGGTTAATGCAATTTTTGCCATATTTGTGACCATTTTAAAATTTTTAACACCAGTTTGGTGGATAATTTGATAATCTTTAACAAGTTTTGGCAATGCGTCTAAGATAGTATTATTAATAAGTTCTGCGCCTTGAGAGCCTCCTAAAATAAGTATGACCGGCACATCTTTCTCCAGTTTGAAATAATCAAGCGCTTCCTTTTGATTTGCGGGATGTTCTATTTCAATTCTTATGGGTTGACCCGTCCAAGCTACATTTTTTTTGGGAAAATAATCAGCTGTTTCTATAAAAGAAACAGCTATTTTTTTAGCAAAATACCCAGCCCACTTATTTACCCGTCCGGGCGCAGAATCTGATTCATGAATCACAACCGGAATACGTAAAACTATAGCGGCAAAAATTGTTGGGAATGAAGCATATCCGCCTTTACCAAAAACAACATCTGGATAAATAGAAAAAACTTTGTAAAATGCGTTTATAACACCAAAAAAAACTTTAAAAATATCAAAAAAATTCAGGAAAAAACTTTTAAAGGAAAAATGAGTGCGCATCTTACCAGTATTAATTTCTTCATACAAAAGTCCATTTTCAAAAAGCATTTCCCTATCATAAGGGCTATCAGAAATATAAAAGAGCTTTCCTTCTAGTATATGTTCACGATCTATTATTTGATTTACTTTTTGAGCGATGGCAATAATGGGATAAAAATGTCCGCCTGTTCCGCCACCTGTAAAAACTATTTTCATCCCGTTAGAAGCAGGTCGCGATCAACTCGCGTATCTGATATTTTATGTTATTAATTTTTTCAATATTTGATTTCATATTTTGTTTATATTTCAATCCTGATCACGACTTCTAACGGGATTCATGCTTTTGAAATTTTGATACATTAAGAATAATACCTGTTGCTATAAGATATATCATAAGCGAAGTGCCTCCATGACTCATAAAAGGAAGCGGTACCCCCGTCAATGGAAATACTCCAGTAATGGAGGCAATGTGCATAAATGACTGCGCTGTTATCAGTATAACAATTCCAGAGACCAAAAGTCTACTAAAAAGATTTGGAGAATTATTGGCAATACGAAATCCTCGCAAAGCAAAAAGCAAAAAAAGAAATATTGTAACACTTGTTCCAATAAAACCAAATTCCTCACCTATAACAGCGAAAATAGAATCTCCTTGTGGTTCTGGAAGATAACCGAATTTTTGAATACTTTGACCAAAACCTCTTCCAATTATTCCGCCTGACCCTAAGGCAATAAGGGATTGTTGAATTTGATAAGAGGACCCTCGGGGGTCAGCTTCCGGATTAATAAAAGTTTTTACTCGTTCTTGAAGATACGGTGTAAAAAATACAAGAGATCCTAAAACAAGTAAAGCCCCCATTCCCACTCCTAAAATATATTTTACAGGGACTCCAGAAATAAAAAGCATTGAGGTTCCAGTTACTGTAATTAAAATGAAACTTTTAATATCAGGTTGTTTGAGTAAAATTGTAGCGATAATCGCAAGCATTATACCAAATGGTAAAATTCCAAACCTAAAATCTTGCACTTTATTTTTAACCCAAGATAACCAAGCCGCAAAATAAATTATAAATCCAAATTTTAAAATCTCAACGGGCTGAAAAGAAAAATTCCCCAATTTTATCCATCTCTGCGCTCCCCCATGAGTCCATCCTAAATAAGGAATAAAGACGGATGCTGTTAATAATATCGAACCTAAAAAAATCAGAAAAGAATATCTGCGCCAAAATTTATAATTTATTTTTAAACAAAAATACATGCCAAGAAGCCCCAAACCAAGACCGAGAACTAACTGGCTAAAAAGCACTGAATAAAAAAGTTTTTCATTTCTTATTAAGACTCCCAATGACGCGGAAACAAACATAGAAATTCCAATAACGAGCAAGAGGCCGAGGATTATTAAAAAAAATCTATCTATCTTTTTCTCTTTCATTATTATTTATTTTTTAGCATATATTTACCTGCTGATAATTGCTAAAATTATACCAATTATGGCAAATACGACTGAAAGAATCCAGAAACGCATGGTTACTTTATACGATGACCATCCAATCGCTTCAAAATGGTGATGAATCGGCGTTAGTTTGAATATTTTTTTACCCCCTCGCAATTTTTTTGAAGCTAGTTGTAAAATAACAGAAAGAGATGTAACAACAAGGGGTAATGCAACAATCGGAAGAATCAAAACTGTGTTAGTTAAAAAGGCTAGTGTCGCTAAAGTTATCGTAAGTCCCATAATACCTGTTTCACCCATATAGAATCTGGCTGGTGGAATATTAAACCAAAGAAATGCCAGTATTGCTCCAGTTATAACAGCAGAAAATGCGGCAAGGTCTATTTGACTGTTGGCATACGCTATCGTGGAGTAAGCCGCGAAAATTGAAGCTAAAACTCCTCCAGAGAGTCCGTCTATTCCATCTATCACTCCCCCAGAAAAAGTCGCCAAGGCGACTATTATAAAAAATGGAATAATTAAAATACCCAAATACATTTCTCCCATAAATGGAATATGAATAGAAGTCATTCCTAATTTATAAAAAAACCAAATACCAATAAGAAGAGAAAGAAACCCTACTAAAAAAGCTTTCCATTTACGCCAAGATTTATCATCGCGAGCAAATTTTCCTGTTCCGTAGATTTGAATTAGATCGTCCAATAATCCAATCAAAGACCCTGCGATAAGGGTAAAGAGTGGTATAAAAGTCTGGTTTCTACTTAGAAAATTTATTTCCGAACTTCCCGTTGATGGGAATAAAATTGATATAAAATAAAAAATAATAACAGTTGCAAGAACAGAAATCCAGATTATTATTCCGCCTATCCGAGGAGTTTTTAATTCAGCTTTTTCATTATGGATTTTTGAAAAGTCGGAAGAAGTGGTTGTTATTGCGCTTCTGGAATATTTTTTCCACATTTTGTATTTGTAAAAAAAATGGGTGGCTATCGGCGTGAAGGAAAGACCTAAGAAAAAAGCCACTGTCGTTGGCAAAAATATTTTAATCAAATTGAAATACATATGAGTAAATATAACATTTTTTTGATTAAAATACAGCAATGTGTTATTGTTTTTAAGTGAATCCCGTTAGAGACCGCGGTCGCAATGGGATATAATAAATAAATCAATATTACTATGACAATCAACTATATTAAAAATAATTCACAGAAAGCGAAGACTGCGACCTGTCTCTAACGGGATGAATAAAAATATTTCAAAAAGCATTGTGTCTGTATTTGTATTTATTCTTTTTTTAATACCGATAATTACTTCTTCTCTTTTAGATTTAAAACAAAGAATAAAAAATGAAATTGTTTCAGAGCAAGAGCGCGCTAAAAAAGAAGCCGAAGATAAAATATATCTGACTGGAAGATTTGACCCTGCGCAAAGAGAAGATTTTGTTTTGATACCGTCGCAATACACACTAGGCGGAAATAAAATGTATTTAAGAAAAGAAACATATAAAGCGTATTTAGAAATGCAAAATGCGGCTGACAAGGATGGAATAGATTTGAAGATAGCTTCGGCAACCAGAAATTTTGATTATCAAAAAGATATTTGGGATAAAAAATGGTCTGGGGTCACTATCGTAGATGGACAAAATTTATCAAAAAGTGTTCCTAATGAACAAGAAAGGTTTAAAAAAATATTGGAATATAGCGCTGCCCCTAGTACTTCTAGACATCATTGGGGCACAGATATAGATATAAATGACGCGAATCTTGGATACTTTAAAACAGAAAAAGGTAAAAAAGTGTACGAATGGCTGGTCCAAAACGCTTATCAGTTTGGCTTTTGTCAAACATATAATTTGAAAGGCAGTGACAGATCGACAGGTTACAACGAAGAAAAATGGCATTGGTCTTATTTTCCTCTTTCTAGAATCTTTACTCAAGAATACAAAAACTTAATAAAAGAAGAAGATATAAAAGGATTTCAGGGAGACAAATATGTTTCTGCTTTTAATTTAATTGATGATTATGTTTTAGCTATAAATCCAGATTGTATTTAATACACTTCTTGCTGATAATTATCTTGTTTATTATTATTCATAACTTATTTCATTTTTACTTATATTTCTGCGATAGCAGAGTTGTAAGTATTTGGTTAAACATTTTTTTTATTCTATTTTTTCTTCCGTATTATTCTTCTTATTATTATTCCTTCCCATTATCCTCCTCTTCTAAATTTTTTACTGCAGTATTTATTGAGCTGTTAACTTCACCATAGTCAGGTAATTCTTCCATAGATTTTATGCCCATATAAGACATTAATTCAAAACTCGGTTTATAAATATACCTTCTACTATCTTTAGAATCTAGATTTTTCTCTACGAGACCCCTGATAGATAAAGCGCGCAAAGTAAAACTAGAGTTGACTCCTCTGATATAGTCAATTTCAGCTCTATTTGCTCCATTTTTATAAAGAATTATTGAGAGTGTTTCTAGGCTGGCTTTAGAAAGTTCTTTATTTAATTCTTCTTTCTGTAAATCCTCAATAAGTTTAGAGAGCTCAGGCGCCGTGCCGAGCGTGATTTCGTTTTCCCCGCCTGCATCGCTATGCGAAGCATTGTGGGCGGGTTTTTCTAATAAGACTATTCCCCTACTTTGCAAGTTTATTTTTAATTTCTCTATTGCCTCGTTTATTTCATTTGGAGTAACTTTTAAAATCTCTACGAGTTTCTTTCGTGAAATTGGCTCCCCTTTCCAAAAAAGTATTGCTTCAATTTTTGATTCTAAGGTGATCATAAATTATTATTTTCTTTAGTTTCCGTTTTCTCTAGAATAATGTCGGAAAAACCGCTATCTTGCGCTGCATGAATAATTCCTTGCCGAACAAGCTCTAGCATAGCAAGAAATCCCACAATCATAACTATTTTTTCTTCACGGGTGGCTATTTCCCCATTTAGGTCTTTGAAATTCATTTTTAGCGAATTTTTTATTCTTTGCGTTAATTTTTCAATCATCTCTTCAATACTGATGACTTTTCGCACTTCTACTTTCGGCAAGAATACTTTTTTAGGTATTGTTCCTAAGACATTACGAGCAAAAATCATCATACTTTCTTTGGTAATTTGGTCATCTGGCAAAAATACCAAAACATCATTTTTTCTTTCAAGCGGCGCGAAAATTATTTTTTTAGCAAAATTATTTTTTATGTTTCTGCTTAATTTTATAAATAGCTCATACAAACGCAATCTTTCTTCTAGATTTTTGATATCTCCTTCTTCTTCTGTTGTTAGATTTAAATTTGGCAAAAGAGATTTTGATTTGATTAGAATCAATGTTGACGCCACTAGAACAAAAGAGGAGATTTCTGCGCTATTAAGTCCGCCCAATTTTTGCATATAATTCAAGTAATCTTCTGTAACACTCGCAAGTGATACATCGTTGATAAAAAGCTTTCGCTTCTCTATTAACTCTAAAAGTAGACCGAATGGACCTTCAAAGCCAGTTGTCTTTATTTGATAAATTTCTTTTTCCATCCTTATAATAGTAGCATTTTTTGTAAAAAAAGATATACTGAAACATATGAAATTAAAAGGAGTCCGACTTTCAAAAAACATTATTCCGATAGAATACAATATAGAGCTAAAGCCAGATTTGGATAATTTTACTTTTGAAGGCGTGGAAACTATAACATTTTCTGTTTTTAAAAAAACTAAAACATTAACTCTTCATTCAAAAGAGCTTGAAATAGCAACAGTTCGCATAGGTGAGCTGTTCGCTGAAGTGTCTTATAATAAAAAAAACGAAACAGCAACTTTTATTTTTTCTAAATTTATTCCTATTGGCAAAACAAAACTCACTATCGTATTTAGAGGAATACTCAATGATAAAATGCGAGGGTTTTACAAAAGTAAATATTTTATTTTAGATAAAGAACATCATATAGCAACAACGCAGTTTGAGCCCACAGATGCAAGAAGGGCTTTCCCTTGTTTTGATGAACCAGCGCAAAAAGCCATTTTCCATATTTCACTTATTATCCAAAAAGGCAAAAGCGCTATTTCAAACACTTTACCAGTTTCAGTATCGGAGCATGAAGGAGGATACCAAATTGTGAGATTTTCTCCCACGCCAAAGATGTCTACATATTTAGTAGCGTTTATTGTAGGTGATTTTGAATATCTTGAATCTAAAACAAAAAATAATATAAAGGTGCGTGTTTTTACTACTTTTGGAAAAAAACATCAAGCTAAATTTGCATTAGAGTGCGCAGTGAAAACCTTAGAATTTTATAATGAATATTTTAACATTGCTTACCCCCTACCTGCACTAGACATGATAGCTATACCAGACTTTACATCTGGGGCGATGGAAAATTGGGGCGCAATCACCTACCGAGAAAGCGCGCTTTTGGTTGACGAAGATCATTCATCTCTATCAAATAAACAATGGGTCGCGCTTGTTATTGCGCACGAGATAGCGCATCAATGGTTTGGCAATTTAGTGACGATGCAGTGGTGGACGCATTTATGGTTAAATGAAGGTTTTGCTTCCTATATAGAATATTTAGCTGTTGATAAACTTTTTCCCAAATGGGACATTTGGACTCAATTTTCTACTAACGAATTAGGCGCGGCATTACGGCTAGACGCTCTTCTTAATACTCATCCTATTGAAATCGAAGTATATCATCCTGATGAAATTGGTGAAATATTTGATGAAGTATCGTATGCCAAAGGAGCGTCAATCATTCGCATGCTTGCTGATTATTTAGGAGAAAAAGATTTTAGAGACGGACTGCGGTATTATTTAAAAAAGCATAGTTATAAAAATACAGAAACTCTCCATCTTTGGCAAGCATTTGAAAAAGTTTCCAAAAAGCCCGTTACAAAAATAATGCATAACTGGACTTCAAAATCTGGCTATCCGGTGATAAGAGCAGATATTGTAAATAAAAAAATAAATTTGTCTCAAGAAAGATTTTTTGCAAGCCCTATTTCTAAATCTAAAATAAAAGATAAAACTTTATGGCAAGTGCCTATCAAAAATTCGTCGCAAGTGCAATTTTCGCGAAACATTGCGCAGGCTGTCGAGCCGAGTATAGCAATTTTTCAGCAGAAAAATATTCGCGTTGAGAGAAAATTTGCACTAAGAAAGAATTTTCTGAAACTAAACTTTGGTGAGGCTGGTTTTTATCGAACAGCGTATTCCAGAGAACTTTTAGAAAAACTAAAAATACCTGTAAAAAACAAACTCTTATCTCCTCGCGATAGACTTGGTATCATCAGAGACCTTTTCGCTCTAGCAGAAGCAGGCGCTATTTCTACGAGTTATGCATTGGAATTTTTATCTAGCTATGAAAATGAAGATAATTATAGTGTTTGGCTTGAGCTTGCGATGGGTCTCGGAAGACTCGAAGCCCTTCTCGCTAAAACGAAAATGAAAATTAAATTGGGTGGGCTAATACTCAAATTATTCTCCCCTCTCGCTACGAAGCTCGGTTGGGAAAAAAAGAAAAATGAAACTCATACTGATACTTTACTTCGTTCACTTGCGATTTCTCGCGCTGGACGTTCTGGTGATAAAAAAATAATTTCTGAAGCGAGAAAAAAATTTGCAAAAATGCAATCTGGAGGCTATATTAATCCTGATATTCGCGCAAGCATATATGCAGTTGTAGCCACAAATGGCGGCAGAAAAGAATATCAAACTTTTATAAAAAAATACAAGCGAGAAACTTTGCATGAGGAGAAAAATAGAATTGGCAACGCCTTGGGAGATTTCCAAGATCCTAAGTTATTAAAACTCGCTTGTGAATTTTCATTATCAAAACACGTCCGCGCTCAAGACAGCATCAGCATCATTTTCTCTGTAGGAGGAAATGTGGTGGGTCGTGATATTTGGTTTGATTTTATTCGAAAAAACTGGAAGACACTTGTCTTACGCTATGGCGACGGTGGACATACATTGTCGCGATTAGTCAAAGCGATAGGGGGAACTGCAGAAGTAAAACACTTGAGGTCTTTCAAAAAATTCTTTACCACTCATGATGCTCCGGGCGCTAAACGCGCTATAGAGCAAGTCCTAGAGCGACTAGAAGGCAATATCGCTTGGCTAAAAAGAGATGAAAAAATTATTGAGAAGTTTTTGGATAAATAATTTGATTAAAACCCAAGGTCATCGTTTACTAATATCATTATTATTTTTCTACCCATCATCGGATTTTCATTATAGAATGTGAAAACTTTATTAACTGCAGTGCCAACGCCATATTTTCTTTTCATTTGCGCGTCTTCAAGTGGTACTACGTGTTTTATGAGGCGGTTTGTGGCGTCTGGAAGAGTCGGAACAATTTTCTTTGTACTAACTACAAAAATAAGATTAGAAGAAGAAAAAACTATATGTGGTAATTGACTGCCAGTATTTGATGCAATGATAAATTCGCCTGTTTCTGCGAGAGCATGCACGCTTCCTAAATAATAATCAGAAAGCAGAGCCTGCTTACGAAGCAAACTTTGTTTTGTGGGATCTTTTTCCGCAATTATTCCTGCATGAAGGTTATTCCATCCATGTTTCTCTTCTTTTAGATAATCTATAAAACCTATTTGCTCAAGCGTAACAGAAGATCCGTTCATAACCGATGTATTTTTTGGAATGAGCTCTTTTATTTTTGCTAATGCTTCCCTACCATTTTCTACCACAACAGCTTCAACATTTCTCTTACCAAGAGCCTGGACGACTTTTTGTACTACTTCTTTTGTTGCTAATTTGTTGTAATTCATAGTATTTAGTATTTATATAAATTAGTTAATAATTTTTATTTGATAGATTAGTTGTTAATGTTTTAAGTAAAGAAGCCATAAAAGAAACATTAACTTTATATAAAACTTCTTGCCCTTTGCGAGTATTTTCTACAAGATTTGCCTCTTTGAGAACTTTTAAATGTTGTGATACGGAAGGCTGAGGCAATTCTACTTTTTTACTAATTTCTCCCACGGTACTTGGTTTTTTCATAAGAACCTGAAGAATAGTAAAACGGTTTTCATTGCCTAAACCCTTCCCCATTTTGGCCATTTGTTTGCATAATTCAGACATATGTGTATATTAGCATATTCGCATATATTAATGCAAGTACTTTAATTATATAAATAAATTATACTTATCCACACCCTCATATCTACTTTACTTGACTAAAGTACTTTAGTTTGCTAAAGTATCGGAATGAGTAAAGGAATGAATGATAAAACATCAATAGAAACAGTCAAATTAGTTAGGCAAATTGGGTCTAAAATAGACTGGAGTACACGGGAGAACAAGCAGTTAATTGAGGCTATCTTGGTTTTGAAAAATGCTGATGAAGCTAAACTCTTTCTGCGTGATTTAATGACAAAAGGCGAAATTCAAGAATTTGCTAATCGTCTCGAGGCTGCTTCCCTTCTTTTTTCTAATATGCAATATAATTATATAATTGAAAAAACAGGACTTTCCTCTGCGACTATTGCTCGAATTGCAAAATGGCTCAAAGGCAACTTGGGCGGTTACCGTTTAATTTTGGCTAGATTATCAAGTCATCATCACAACTCCTCCAAACTTAGGAAAGAGTTGCTTTTGAGCTCGTAATTATTTGTAAATATTTTTTCGAAATCAACCCCTTCCTAAGTTTTTAGGAAGGGGTTTTGCAATTTAGCAAACTCTTTAGTTCTTTATGGAGGAGTTATGGCAAAAAAAACAGAAACATGCAAACACGCAATGACGACGGTGGTTGTGGGGAAAGACATTAATCTTAAGGAAGACTGGGGCGTGGTGATTCCAGGAGAATACTGTCTTCATTGCGAAAAGCTTCTGATCGGGGCAACGCCGAAGCCCCCCGATCCCCCACTGGACTTCCTTATTCTTGTGGACAGGGTCGTCAAGCCGACCTCTTACCCCGCATGGTTCAGGAAGTTGGAGCATCCCGAGCTGGAGTGCTCGGGTCCTGTCGAATACGACCTCCAGACCGACGTGGAGCAGTGGCTCCACCACGACCAGAAGCGTGGGGGGATGGTTGGCAACAACACCATCTACGACCGCCTGAAGAAAGACAATGCTATCGGTACTTGCCTGAACTTACAGGATGGGCTTGCCATTCAAGCCAAGGGTATCGCCGTGTTCCGCAAGTTGTTTGCGGGCAAGGAGGTCTTTCTCTGGGGTTCGGTCGTGCAGGACCGCCGGGGCGGCCTGCATGTACCGTATCTCCACGAGCGCGGTGGCGAGGTCGTGGTAGGCTGGAGTTGGATAGCCGATCACGGCTACTTCCCCGGCAGTCCCGCCCTCCGTTTTAAGTAACGCATCATTCACACAAGTGAGCCGTGATTATTCCACGCTCACTTGTGTTTTTTTGTGGGGTTTTGAGGCTGTCGAGCTGAGAACTTCCCTCGGTCGTCCCGGCACGGGCAAGGCAGGATTTTTAACCTACCTGCCGGGTAGGCAGAGCTTCAAAAATCGGTACCCTAAAAAAAGATATACTTAAAAAGAGTTTCGTAGTTTAAAATACTTTACTAAACTAAAGTAGATAATGTTTTCGTTCTGTAATTTTAGAGAATATTAGAATATTTTTATTTCATCGCATCCACTTTCACAGCGACGATAAAGTCATTTTCAGAAAGTCCGTTTATGGCGTGAGTCCATAACTCTAATACTACTTTGTTGTAATAAATATGAATATCCGGATGATGATCTTCCATTTCAGCGACATCTGCCACACGCTCCACAAAGTTTATCGCGCCGATAAAATCTTTGAATTTATATTCTTTGAAAATTCTAGCATTCACTATCCCTTCTTTAGGATCTTCGTCCGAGGTGAGCGTCCAGCCAGAGGCTTGCTTCATGAATTTTTCTATTTCTGGAAGTGTAAGAGGCATTGCTCCCCCTTCGCACGGCACACATTTTTTATTTAGTAAATCCATTTTTATAGTATAGCAAAAAAATTCTTAAGAATTGTATTTTAAGAGTTTTCTTCTCGCAACTTTGTAATTTGATAAATGCTAAAAACAAGCGCTAAGGAAACAATCCACTGGGAAACAGAAAGAACAGTGTTGTTGACTATCATATCGAGGAGAATCGCTATAAAAGGAAAAGTAAGTTCTAAAATAGTGGAAATATGCACAGAAGTTTTCGCAAGCCCTTTGTAATAAATAAGTAGCGCTACCATGCCAGTGGAGACAGCTATAAGAGCTAACCAGCCGAATTGGTTCACGGTTGGTATAGATATACTTGCGTCGGCTGAATTACTAAATAAAAACAATAATGGCAGAGCGACTATGGTAGTGAATAGAAACCTATAAAAAGTGCTGACTTTAGAATCCACTTTTCCTAAAAGCATTTTAGAAAATGTTGTTGAAGAACCCCAAGCAAATGCGGCGCCTAGAGCATAAAGCGCGGCGACTATCGTCCCCTCGCCTGTTGCAAAATCCACATATCCATTTTTGAATGTTACAAAGTAAGCGGCGACGATAGCTAAGAGCGCCCACTTTATATATCGCCCATCGAGCTTTTCTTTTAAGAAAATTCTGGCGCTAGTTATGGCAAATATCGGCTGAAGTTTTTGCAAAAGAAATACTACGGATATAGAAATGTATTGAACTTTTCCGAGCGCGGTCGTGAACCAGAGTGTGCCAAAAAGTCCGCTTAAAATTGCAATCAAAACAACGAGCCACCACTCTTGTTTTGCGAGCTTTGTTTCTCGAACATATTTAAAAACAAATGGAGATAGTATTATCAAACCAATCAAATGTTCAAAGAAAATTATGGTAATTGGCGGAAGAGAATATAAATGCTGGCGGATGAGTCCATCAAAAGCCCAAAGTGTCGCGGCGATAAGTATGAATATCGGACCTGTGTATGTGTATGATTTTTCCATAAACTTTAGTATAGCACTCAAGCTTGTAAATAAGAAATTTCTTATTTACAAGCTTGCAGGTCTTTTTTTATTTGAATAATTAATTCTGCTTCTGTTTCAAATTTCTTGTATTTTCTCAAAAATTTTTGTATTTCTAAAGTTACTTGTTTACCATACGCATCCCCTTTATACCCTATCAAATGCGCTTCTATTTTTTCGTTTGGACCTATCACAATCCCCGCTTTATATGTTAAAAATTCAGTATTTAACATTACTGTTCCTCTATATACCCCTTCCGGAGGCAACGCCTCCGTCCTAGATTTTTCTGTCTCTAAATTTACCGTAGGAAAACCAATCTTTCTGCCATATCCATCGCCCCTAATAACTTTTCCAGAGATTACATAATTCATTTTAAGATTATTCAGCAAGTCTGCTATCTATGCGAGTCATGTCTCTGGGAAAAGCTGTAGCTTCTTTGACATTGGCGAGCTCAAGCATTCGAGCTGTAAAACGTTCAAGCCCCGTGGACGAGCCTCCATGAGGTGGCATACCACATTTGAATGTTTGCAGATAAAAAGAAAACTTTTTTGGATCCATTCCCCAATCTTTTATTTTTTTTACAAGCATATCGTAATCGTGTATTCGTTGCGCTCCACTATTTATTTCGAGTCCACGGAATAATAAATCAAATCCACGAGAAAAAGGGGCTTCACTTGGGTCTTCATATGTATAAAAGGCGCGTTTTTTTGTCGGAAATCTTGTAATGAAAACGAAGTCTGATTTTAGGTTTTTCTTTACATATTCGGAGAGTTGGCGTTCATCTTCCGGAGACATGTCATCAGTATCTTCGGTTGTACGGTTGAATTCTTTTTCTATTAACGCTTGAGCCTCCGCTAGAGTAAATATTGGAATTTCTGTTGGAATTTCTGGCACAGTAGTATTAAAACGAGCAAATATATTTTTATGTTTTTCTCCCACTACTCTCACAGTGTCACGAATTGTTTGTTCTAGAACTTTCATTGGCTCTCTTTCATTTTCAATAAAACCTAATTCAAAATCCATTTGAGTTATTTCACTCAAATGCCTAGTCGTAGCGCTTTTCTCTGCGCGAAAAACTTTAGCGATAGTACAGGCTCGTTCAAATGCTCCGACCATGATTTGTTTATAAAATTGCGGGCTAGTCGCTAGATATGCCTTATGATCTTTAAAATAATTTACAGAAAAAACAGCTGAACCACCCTCTGCATCTCCACCGACAATCGCAGGAGACATAAATTCTATGAATCCTTGAGATCGTAATGATGACCTATACGCTTCTAAGATACTGGACTGCATGGTAAAGATATCTTTGGCGCGCTCGGAGCGTAGAGTATAAGGTAAATTGTCTAAATGAGTATCTAAATTCAAAGATTCGTTAAGTTCAAAAGGTATTTCCGCTTTGGATAAAATTTCAATACTTGTCGCTTCTAGCTCTACATCGCCGTTTAATACCCCAGTTTTTATATTTTTTTCTGGCCTTTTATTCACCATGCCAGTGATTTTCAAAACCCATTCCGGTCTTATTTCTTTCCCTTTTCCAATAATCTCTGTTCGGGAAGGCAACGCTACGCATTGCACTTTACCTGTCATATCACGCATATCAAAGAAAACCATCTTTCCTTGATCGCGTCTGACATCTACCCATCCGGCTATAGTTACTTCTTCTTGTCCTGAGCCTGTCGAATGGGTGTCTAGATGATCTTTTAAGTCTTTTATATAAATACGGTTTTGCATCCCATTAGAAAATTAAAATAGTAAAACCTGTCCTTTTTACCCGCCCGCTGATTTTCTAACGGGACAAGTATTGAAAATATTTTAGCATAAATAAAAAATAAAAAATAGTTATTTTACAAGCCTATTTTTCTCTAGTCTCGTCAGTCAAAAAAACATTCGCCCTTGTTTTTAAATATTCAACGCCTGCTCTTGAACCATTTTATTTTAAGAGCTGAGTAACTAACGCAATCAAACGACTAACTGAACGATTACCCTCAACTTGAACTGTTTCCATTTTGGAAACAGTTGCGTTTTTAGTTAATTCTTCAGTTTCATATATATTTTTTAAGTGTTTAGAAATAGTAGCTTTTTGTACGCCAAAAACTTGAGCAATTTGATTTAAGTTTGCCCACATAGTTTCTTTTTCAAAATCACCTCGAAATTCAATAGAACCACTTGGTGTTTGATAAATTACAATATTATTCTTTATTTTCTCTTGATATTTCTTCATTTAATTTATTCTTTGCATTTTGTTTGGCAAAAGCTTCTGCTAAATCTCCATAGTTATGGTCACCTTTTTTCATAAGCTTACAAACCTCACAATCATCATAATCGTTCATATTGTCTTCTTTATTTATATTTATTTGCATGCATTTATTTTAGCACAAATACTAAAAAATGTTGGCAACTTTTTTCTCCCATAAAAAGTTAAAGCGGGCGTCGGAATATTCCGATTAGCCCGCTTATTGTGAGATATTTTACTTCTTGTTGAACCTAAGTCCAGGACACTCTTTGGTCCAAAAAGAATTTAGGTATTTTGGCTTAATTACCAAACCTCCTTTTTCCTCTCTTAGGACTGGTACGCAAGGGTACCCTAAGTAGTCCTCCCCTTTTGACCCCCAAAGGGTAAGTGTTGTGTTGGAGCCAAAAATCTCTCGAAAAATCATCAGATCTCTCCCCACGATCTTGATGATTTCCAAACCATCCATAAAACTCAACTGGGACGCAAGGCTGAACTCCTCTTTAGTTATATTATGATATATAACTTTTCCAGGTACGCTTGCATCTTTCTTCTTTTGTTCTTCATGGAGCCATGGCTCCACCTCCTCAAAAAGGTTATAGCTTTGAGGTCTGAACATCTCAACCAGTGGGTGGTGTAATCGTTTTAAAAAATCTGGACACTCTTTTTTAAAACGACCTATTTTAATAACATAACTTGCCATTTTATACCCCCCTATTAGGTTAAATTTTTATTTTTTCCTCTATCCGAGGTGGGGCTATGTACCACAATAGTCATAGCCAGAAAATACCGAATAATCAGGATCTTTTGGCTACGACTACTGTTTTTGTAAGTAATTTATCAATTTTAAAAGAACAAAAAAAATTTTGGCGACTGTGCTTGTAAATTCAAAGTTTTTTTATATCCCGTAAGAATAAATAAGTACAATATTTAAAATTATAAAAGCCAAGCGATCTTTTAGTCTCGCTCGGCTCTCATGAGGGGTTTATTAGGACCCCCTCAAATTTTTTTTTCCGTCGGGACCTTACACTTAGTCCCGACGGAGGGTTTTTCTAAGTAAACGGTTCCGCACCGTTTACAAAGAAAAACCCTTACCGATACTTTGAACTCTAGGTGATCGAAACAAAAAAATTCAGGCATTATTTCCCACCTCCCTTTTTTGAGTAAATTACTATAACCACAGTAGTCATAGCCAGAAAATACCGAATGATCAGTACCTTTTGGCTATAACCACTGTTTTGAAGATAATTTATTAATTTATCAAAGAACGAAAATAAAAACTTAGGCGACTGCTCTTTTGTGAGAGCAGTCGCCGGATGCGGTCACTTTTTCTTATTACAAAGTTGCGCCGAGAGGCGATTAGCACAACCCCAGCCGGCCTTACCACACACCCAACATATAAATATTGGATACTTTCTCGTTCCTTCCCTTACAACCTCCCGGTGCTGACCCAGCTTTTTGATGCATTTTATGTGCCTCATACTATATCCTCCAAAGAACTTTTTATTTCCGCTCTATTACGAAAATACCGGTTCTCACTAGAGAGCCGGTATTTAAGTTGTAAGTTTGTTTTAGTTAGTTTTTACAGCGCAAATATCAGCTCTCTAGTTTTACTAAAGTAGTTGAAAAAGAAAATCTTATTTGCTTGTAATTTTTTATTCACGTTCACAATCTAGCATATTTAAAATAAATGTAAATACCCCTCTGTGGATAATTATTTTCATAAACTTTCTACTTAATTCTTCATATTTTATTAAAAAAATAAAAATTGGCGACCGTTTCTTTAAGAAACGATCGCCACAATCTCAGGGTCGTAGTCTATCTATCGCTACGACCCTAAATAAACCATTCTTCTATATCCCACAACATACATCCTCCTTTCCGGGTATATAAAAGACCCAAAGAACAAAATAGTGGCGCTTCGTTGCGCCACTTAATGGATTCCTTATAGGTTAGTGCCTAGGTTAGGTTCTAGGGACTGAAGAAATCAACAGAACAGCGCAAAAGCATCAAGCTCTGCGCCCCACCAAGATTTTCTGATTTTACATACTTCGCATACTTTATATACTTTATTAATCTTTAACTTTCTTATTATCAGCATACTAGTATGCTAGTATATATAAAAAATAAAAGCAAGGATAAAACTTGCTCACATGTGGATAACTTTTATTTGATAATCTTGAGAGTGCGTCTAAACCCTCCTTCTTTTTTACGCATCTCGCGGGAGCCACGCGTGACTGTCGCTACTCCAAGATGTAGGTCTTCCGCAATAGCTGTCTGATGCTCCCCTTTTGCCAAACGCTTCACTATCTGCCAACGTACTCCAATATTTTCAAATTCTCTAGGCGTTAATATATCTCTAATAAAATCCGCCAAAAGTTGTTTGTTTTTGGCAATTTTATAAATTACTTCAATTAATTCCTTTTTGTATTGATCAGAATTATTTTTCATTTTATTTTTTAAATATCAGCATACTAGTACGCTGATATTTGTATTATTGAAATTACTCATAAACATTTACTCCAATTTTTTCTCGCACTTCATTCATTTTGAGAGATGCAATTTTTTTAGCTTTTTTGCCGCCTGTTTTTAGTATTGCCAGAGCTTTTGGAATATCCTTTGCAAATTCTTTCCGCTTTTCTCTTAGCGGCGCAATAAATTTTTCTAAATCTTCTATCAATAATTCTTTCAATTCCTTATATTTTCCAGCCTTACTTTCATATAAAGGCAGAAGCTCTGTTGCTGGACGAAGTAGATTGTGTATTGCATAGACATTTTTGGGAATTCCCTCTTTTGAATCTGTAACAATACTCATTACTATTTTTTTAATTTCTTCATATTCAGAAAAAAGAGGAATTGTGTTATTGTAACTTTTGCTCATTTTTCGTCCGTCGGTTCCCGGCACAACTGCCACATCTTTCATTATCACCGCTTCAGGTAGTTTAAAAGTTTGACCAAAGTTATTATTGAATTTTTCTGCTATGTCTCGCGCTATTTCTACATGTTGTTTCTGATCTGCGCCCACTGGGATTATATCTGGGTTATAGAGTAAAATATCAGCCGCCATTAATACTGGATAATTAAAAGTTCCAACATCAATTTCTTTGTTCTTTGCTTGCGCATCTTTGAAAGCGTGCGCGCGCATCAAGTATGGCATTGTGGTAATAGTGTCAAAAATCCAACAAAGCTCCGTGTGTTCGGAGACATCGCTTTGTTTAAAGAAAGTTACTTTTTCTGGGTCGAGGCCTATTGCTAAATAATCAAGTACAACATTTATTATATTTTCTTTCATTACTTTTGGATTTTTTACTGATTTCATTGCATGATAGTCAACAATAAGAGCATAGACATCATATTCTTCCTGTTGGTCTACTAGTTGCTTCATCATGGCAAAATAATTACCAATATGTGGTTTCCCTGAAGGTTGTATACCTGATAATGATATTTTTTTAGACATAGTTAGATTTTAACATAAAAATATAAAAACTAAAACATGAACTTTTTTCGGTACGGATTTTTCAAATAAAAATTAGTCTTGAAAAATCTTGAAGTTCAGTGCTCGTCAGTCTCGAAACCCCTTCAAAAGTTATGTTTTAGTTTTTGCACACATTAATAACAGTTTTACGCACTTTTTAACTTTGACATTTTTTTGTTTATGCTAAAATGCAATAATAAAAATATGGTAACTAGAAAACAAAATACAATAAAAAATAATAAAACTAATCTACGCATTCCGCCGCAGAGCATAGAGTCAGAACAAGCGGTTTTAGGATCAATAATGCTCCGCAAAGATGCGATGCATGAAGTAGAAGATATTTTGTCTCCAGATTCATTTTATGTTGAAAAACATAAAATGATTTTTAAAGCCATGCTAGATCTCTCTCTTAAAAATGAACCGATAGATATGCTTTCTTTGTCCACCAAACTAAATGAGCAGAAGTTGCTTGATAATATTGGGGGTAATGTTTATCTAGCAGAAATAGTGAATGTTGTTCCTTCAAGTATTAATGTCAAACACTACGCCGATATCGTGCAAAAAAAATATGTTCTTAGAAGTTTGATAGAAGCGGCAGACTATGTGTCAGAGCTTGCTTTTGAAGAGGGTGATGACCATATGAATGACATTCTGGATATGGCAGAAAAGAAAATTTTCAACGTAGTTTCATCTCCAAAGAATCAAAAATTTGTGAACTTAAAAGATGCGTTACCGGAAGCTTGGGAGCGTCTTGAAAAACTGCATGAACACAAAGGAATGCTACGCGGACTTCCGACTGGTTTTAGAGATTTGGACACTATACTTTCGGGCTTACAAAAAGCAGATTTGATTATTATTGCGGCAAGACCGAGCATGGGTAAAACTACTTTGGCTCTGGATATTGCTCGCATGGCATCAACTACTCATGAAAAATCCGTAGTAATATTTTCTTTAGAGATGTCTTCTCAACAGTTAGTGGACAGAATGCTCTCCGCTGAAAGCCGAGTAAATGCTTGGAACTTGCGTACGGGACGTTTGTCTTCTGATAGAGAATTTTCTCAACTTCGAGATTCATTAGATAAACTCGCCAAAGCTAAAATCTATATTGACGACCAACCCGGAAACTCTATTGTTAGAATGAAAGCTCTCTCTCGCAGATTAAAAATGGAAAAAGGACTTGACCTTATTGTGGTTGATTATTTGCAACTTATGACAACTTCAAAAAACTACGATTCAATGGTCAATCAAGTGACAGAAATTTCAAGATCATTGAAAAGTTTAGCAAAAGAGCTAAATGTGCCAGTTCTCGCGCTTTCTCAACTTTCTCGCGCGGTAGAATCAAGAGGTGGTAAACCAAGACTCTCCGACCTTCGTGATTCAGGGTCTATAGAACAAGACGCTGATGTCGTAATGTTTATTCATAGGGATGATAAAGGAAAAGAAGAATCAGAAAAAACAAACATCGCTGAAATTCTAATTGAAAAACACAGGAATGGCCCTACTGGAAAAGTCGAGCTTTATTTCGATGAAAAAACTACGACTTTCCAAACTCTAGAAAAAAGCAACATTAGTGAATTCGCTCCATCAAAAGTAAAAGGAGATTTAGATGAATTTTAAATAGATCCCGTTAGAAGCCGCGATCGCAATTTAAATATAAACAAAATATGAAATTAAGTAATATTGGAAAAGTTAATAATATAAAATATCAGATACGTGAATTGATCGCGATCTGCTTCTAACGGGATGGATATTATAGACAAATTAGCTGAAATTTTTAAAGAATTTCCGGGAATTGGAGAGAGGCAAGCAAGACGTTTTGTTTATTTTTTAATGTCTCGAACTAATGGTTATACAGAAAATTTATCTAGCTTAATTTTAGATTTAAAAAAAGATATATCGCAATGTAAAGAATGTTTTAGATTTTTTCTCCGACGCCCTAATAGGGTCGGAGTCCCGACCGCAAGCGTCGGGAATAAGATATGTGAAATCTGCTCTGATAAAAATATGGACTCTTCCATTCTGATGATTGTTGAAAAAGACTCTGATTTAGAGAGTGTAAAAAAAAGTAGAATTTATAATGGTAAATATTTTATTTTAGGCGGACTCGTGCCTATTGTTGAGAAAAATACTAAAAATAGAGTGAGGATTGAAGAATTGAAGCAAAAAATATCAAAAGATGAAAACCCAAATAAACTGAGAGAAATAATTTTAGCTTTTTCCTTAAGCCCTCAAGGCGACCATACTGATTCTTATATTCGAGAACAACTTAAAGATACGGCAGAAAAATCTGGCATCAAAATTTCCTCTCTCGGTAAAGGGCTTTCCACTGGCACCGAACTCGAATACTCCGACAATGACACTCTCAAAAATGCTCTGAAGAATAGACAATAAAAAATGTCGATTTTTATATCGACATTTTTTATTTTATTGAAAGTATCTTTACTTTAAAAAACGGCTGACGGTGACCGTTGCGACGTAAGTAGCGAGATTTTTGTTTGTATTTTACAACGAGAATTTTTCTAGTCCGGCTAATTTCTATAATTTCCGCATCTACTTTAGCGCCTGTTATATAAGGAGTGCCTATAGTTGTATTTTTACCATCATCAACAAGTAAAACCTTATCAAAAGAAATCTTATCTCCTTTAGTGTATTTTCCTTTAATTTTTTCAATCAAAACAAGGCTCCCTTTGGAGACTTTATATTGTTTTCCGCCTGTTTGTATGATTGCAAATTCCTCTGTATTCATATTGATTTATATTATACAAAATTTGTAAAAAAAGCAAATATGTCTTAATATATAAGAATGGCTTTAAGATTCTTTAACACCTTAACACATAAAAAAGAAAACTTCTCCCCTATCAATAAAAAAGAAGTCAGGATGTATACCTGCGGACCGACAGTCTATGATTATGCTCATATTGGGAATTATAGGTCATATATTTTCGCTGACACCTTAAAAAGAGTTTTATTGTATGAAGGATATAAAGTTAAACATATAATGAATTTGACTGATGTTGATGATAAAACTATTCGCAATTCGCAAAACGAAGGAAAGTCGCTACAGGAATTTACTCAATTCTATGCAGAAAAATTTTTCAAAGATATAAAAGCTCTCAATATATTAAATCCGACTAAATTTACTAAAGCCACCGATTATATCCACGAGATGGTTGATATCATAAAAAAACTGCTTAAAAAAGGTTTGGCTTACAAAAGTGAAGAAGCGTCTGTGTACTTTAACATCAGAAAGTTCAAGAACTATGGCAAGCTATCTGGTTTGATACTGGAAAATCAGAAAGAGAATGCGTCAGGTAGAATCAAGTCTGATGAATATGGTAAGGATAATGCGCAAGACTTTGCTCTTTGGAAATCTTGGGATAAAACAGATGGCGATGTTTTTTGGAAAACAACTTTAGGTAAAGGCCGTCCGGGTTGGCACATCGAATGTTCAGCAATGTCTATGGCAAATCTTGGAGAACAAATAGACCTACACACAGGCGGAGTGGATAATATATTTCCTCATCATGAAAATGAAATTGCCCAATCCGAAGGCGTAACCGGGAAGCATTTTGTAAAGTATTGGATGCATAATGAGTGGTTATTGGTAGATAAGAAAAAAATGGCCAAATCCAAGAATAATTTCTATGTTCTAAAAGATATTATAAATAGAGATATAAATCCCATAGCTTACAGATTTTGGCTTTTGATGGCAAACTACCGCACTAGGGTGAATTTCGTCTGGGAAGCCTTAGAGGGCGCAGAAACAGCCTTAAAACGCCTTTATAATCTATACATAGGACTCGGGAAGGATATTGGGAAAATTAATAAAGAATATCAGAAAAAATTCAAAGAATGTATAGAAGATGATCTAGATACTCCAAAGGCTTTAACCGTTTTGTGGGATATTCTCAAAGATGAAAATATTTCTAATGATGACAAAAAAGCTACAGTTTTAGACTTTGATAAAGTGCTAGGACTTGGATTTGAACAAACAAAGAAAGATATAGAAAAAATAAGAACAGAAAAAATCCCAAAAGAGATACAAGAACTAATAGAAGAACGAGAACAAGCTCGTCAAAATAAAGATTTCACAAAATCCGATGAACTTAGAAAAAAAATAAATTCCCTAGGATACGAAGTAACAGATACGCCAGAAGGGCAGAAAGTTTCTAAAATTTAGTGTTTTTAAATCGCGCATATGCAAAAATTAACAACAAGACTTTTGTTTTAATACATGTTTTTCAAACCTCAATTTCTAATTCTTTTGAAATAATTGCTTTGCCTCCTACTTTCACTTCCTTGATTTCTTCATCTGAAACAACTAATTTTACTAATATTTCAGACGGTTTACCCATAGATTCACCTTGTTCAAAAACTAGTTTAGATAGCTGACTATTTTCAATCTTTCCATGCTTAAATAAATAACAAGCTAAGGCTCCGGTAGAAATTCCCGTAGCGGAGTCTTCTGGGATACCATATAATGGAGCAAAATTTCTACAGTGTGCAGTACTTTTCTGTAATAAGTCAAGGGTAAAAATATGATAGCTAATTGCTGTATGTTTTTTACAAATATTTGCAATTTTTTCCATGTCTGGCTTTATTTCCGATAAATAATGAAGCGATTTAATTGGAATAAAAATATCTCTCGCTCCGGTTGAAACAATCTGAATGGGTAATTCATTATCCAGATATTCTGGAGGGATGTTTAAACTATCAGCAATTTCAGTTTTATCTAATTCTTCAAAATATTCTGGTGCATTTTGACTCATGAATACTGTTCCATCATTTTGTATCTCAATCCCTAAAATCCCGGCCTTGGTTTCCTGTGTGTAATTTCCATTTTTAATTTGATGATTTGTGTGCATAAAGGAAAAAGTTGCTATGGTAGCATGACCGCAAATATCTACTTCATCTGTTGGAGTAAAAAATCTAACTTTAAAATCTGCTTTGTTTGATTCTGTTACAAAAGCAGTTTCTGAAAAACCAACAGCTTGGGCTGTAGAGAGCATTTGTTCTTCTGAGAGACCTTTCGCATCCAGAACAACTCCTGCAGGATTGCCACCTTCTGGAGTGTTAGTAAAAGAATTTAATCTAAAAACTTTTACTTTCATTTTTCTTTTTTCTAAATAATTTTCTGTCATAGTTGTTTAAAAATCTTTTTTCTGTATAAAAAATAAACCATAATAATATTAGCAATTATTAGGTACACCCCAAATGAATATATGGTAAAAGACCAATTTTTTATAATAAGCAAACCCAAAATATTATTAAATATACCTGACAAGTAAACACTCGCTGTTTCAGTTTCCGGGAATTTCCATCCTTTTATATAAGTTGGTATGAAAGCCCAAAAGTCGCTCAAAATTGCAAAAATAATTGATAATGCTAAATTATGTGTCACAACATACAATACTAATGCGAGTATAGAAAATATTCCACAAAATAAATCTAAAATATTTAATTTCCAATATGCGTTTTTTCTAAAAACAGTAAAAATAACAACAAGCAAAGGTCCAAAACCAGCAATAAATACGGGAATTACAGAAAGCCCCGCTCCAGCTTTAATTTGAAAAAATACACCAAGAAATGGCCCCAACATCCACAAAAACCACGAAACTAAATTTGGTTTAGTATTTCCCAAAAGTATATCTTTGAAATAGAAAAAATATGCTACTAAGGTTATGACTAAACTAATATAGATAATTTTTTCAGGAAGCATCTTTTACACGCCCTCTTTTTTTAGTTCTTCTATTAGTTCGCGAGATTTGCGAGAAATTTTTGAAGGAAGTTTTATGTTGAGTTTAATGAGAAGATCCCCGCGTCTATTTTTGGCTGTTGGCACACCTTTGCCTCTGACGCGAAGAATTTCGTTTATTGATACACCTTCTGGAATAGTAACCTTGATTTCACCATCTAAGGTTTGAATTGGATATTCTGCGCCTAGAAGGGCGTCAGAAAGTTTTAAATTCAAATTCATCACTAGATCGCTACCATCACGCTTGAATACGGCGTGTGGCGCCACATTTATTTTTATATAAAGGTCACCAGCTGTTCCTTTTGAAACTGCTTCACCATAACCTGTCATTCGAATCATCTCTCCATCTCTTATCCCGGCTGGAATAACAATTGAAACTTCTTCTTCACGACGCAAGACACCTTTACCTCTGCATGTCTCACAAACCTCTTTAGGTATTTCCCCTGTTCCCAGACAAATTTCACAAATTTTTGTACTCGCAATATTTCCAAAAATTGTTCTTTTTGATTCACGAACATGACCTTGGCCATTGCAAGTTTTACAAGTTACCACCCCCGAACCTGTTTTTGCTCCAGAACCATGACATGTCAGACAATTTGATGTTTTAGTAATTAAAATTTTTCTATTAGCGCCAAAAATAGAATCAGAAAAAGAGATTTGGATTTCCGTTGAAATATCTCGGCCTCGTCTTACTTCCCTCCTCGTTTGACTCGCGCCACCACCAAAGAAATCACTAAAAATATCATTCAGATTGGCAAAATCAAATTCAGCATTGCCATTTCCAAAACCTCCAGCACCAGAAAAATCAAAACCACCAAAGCCACCTTGCTGACCTCCGCCATATCCCTGTCCTATATTTTCAAAACCCGCCCCGTACTGATCGTATTTGGAGCGCTTAGTGTCATCTGAAAGAACCTGATAAGCCTCATTTACTTGCTTAAATTTCGCCTCATTACCTTCTTTTTTATCAGGATGATATTTATGCGCCAATTTATAAAAAGCCTTTTTTATTTCGTCTTTTGAGGCAGTCTTATTAACACCCAAGGTATTGTAATAATCTTTATTCATAATTTTATATTATCAAATTATACTAAAAAATCAAAATTTTTATATCATAGGCTCCGCTTCTTGCGAAGTTTTTGGGTTAGGTTTTTCCCCGACGCTTTCGGTCGGGACCCCGACCTCTTCAAGCGTTGGGGCTTCCACCCCATTCCCCTCTTTTTCTTCGGACGTAGCGCTACGGGCAAGCCTTTTAGCCTTACTCTCAATAATCGCTTTTTCTTCTGCGCTTCTGATTATCGTAGCTTCTTCTTCAGCAATGAGTTTAGCCGCATCCCCTTTTGGAATAGAATATTTTCTACGAGATGAGTCAATTATTTCTTGTTTATATGATGGATGAGTTGGAGGTAATACCCGTAGAGTCTCGGCTGAAAATGGATCATAGGATTCACCGTCTATTGTCATTTTTATGTAGAATTCCGCCACGGCAAGATTAATCATATCCTTCACATCAAATAGTGGAGAGAATTCGGGTTTCATCTTAACTGCGTCTTCCCCGCCAACGCGGAAGGTTATGATGCTTCCACAATTGCCGAGCACAGCTTGATGAACCTTAGTAATAATCTGACCTACATACTGATGCGCCATAGTAAGGTTGAGTCCGTATTTGCGCGCTTCAGAGAGAATATTTTCAAATGTTTGCGTTACCACATTTTGAAACTCATCTACATATATATAAAAGTCCTTGCGTTCTTTTTCAGGGATAGCGGCGCGTTCCATACCAGCTTGTTTGATCTTGGTTAAAAATATAGAACCGAGGAAAGAAGAGTTTTCTTCACCGAGGCGACCTTTTGAAAGATTAATCAAAATAATTTTCTCATCATTCATCAATTTACTGATATCTATCTTGTTTTGCTTTTGTCCAAAAATATTGCGTAGTAGCGGGTCAGAAAGAAACTGCCCGAGTTTATTTACTAAAGGAATGATGGCGTCGGTGTCAAATTTTTCAGACCAATCGGCGAATTCTATAGCGAAGAATCTTTTTACCATGTCGTCCGTAATATATTCCACCACCTTCTGCCGATAATTTCTATCTGTTAGCATAGATATCATTCCGCGCATAGTGGCATGCGGATAATCTAAAAGCGCGAGACAAGTAAAACGGAAAACGTGCTCCAGTCTTGGTGTCCAGTTTGCTCCAAATTGTTTTTGAAAAACTTCGATTAATCCTTGAGTTAGTTGAAATTTGAATAATGGATCAACATTCGCGAGCGGATTAAAAGAAGCTGGAAAATCAAGGTCAGTGGGGTCTATTATGCAGACGTCCTCAATGCGTTCTTTTGGTATGTAGTCAAGCATTGCTTCTATCACATCTCCGTGTGGGTCAATCAGGCAAAGCCCATGCTTGTACGTAATATCCTGTCGAAGCATGAGCTCGAGAAGCTTGGTTTTACCCACACCTGACTTCCCTATGATATAAAGGTGGCGTCTTCTGTCTATTCGCTTAATGCCAAAAATAAACTTCTTTTCTTCCAGTGAAGCCACATAATTTGTCCGCCCAATAAAAGAAACATCTTCCGGTTTTACCTTGCCAAAAACAGGTAATTCTGGTGGCGGAGGTCCGTATTTTATTATTTGAACTCGATTTGGCTTTGGCATATAGAAATTATTTTAACATAAAATTTAGTAAACTTCTTGCTGATAACATTTCTCACAATAAATAATTTCTGGTCGGTCTGGAGCATAACTTGTTTCAAATTCGTTTGGACAGGGTTCATCTCCGTGAATATGCTCTACCGTATTTTTATATTTTTCATTTTTATAATTAGACCCGAAACACTGGCATTTAGCATGCCAGAGTTTAAATGGATTTCTTTGTTTCAGTCTCTTGTAATGACGACAATTTGGACAATATCGAGGCAAAGCTATATTGTTGTTTTTTAAAAAATCCAATTCCGATTTGATAATGCGATAAGCTTTAGCGCATTGAGTCAGAACACTACCGTTATTAGGACAAGCGATTACCTCCTCTGTGATTGCTTCTGAAACATCTTTTATATGATCCGGCAAGTCATCACTTTCGATGGTCGTTTGGTAATCTTTTTCTAGCGATGCTCTGTAGCTGTATCCGTTTCTAATAATTTCTTCTTTTTCTTTTGGAAAATACTCTTGGGCAATAGTTTCATTATAAGTAAAAGGAGATAATTCACTGGGGAAAAATTCCCCATATTTATAAGTTATTCCTTTTTTATCAAAATACGGCACGGTATTCATTTGTTCAATAATTTTCGGCACAAGTTTAAAATATTCTTCTTTAGTATATTGTTTATTTAAAATACAGTATTGCTTGCCACGCATACCGATGCATCCAAAAAGATTTTTAGAACTGTAACACATGTAAGTATAATAAGTTTCAAGGCAACCATGAGTAAATACAGCAAATAATTCTTTAGACGCTTGTATTCCAACGTCAACTCCTTCATACATAAGAGATGCTCCTGCTCCCCCTCCGTATAAATCATAGCTATCTTTTCCCTCTACGAAATGAGTTACATACTTCACATCTTCAGCTCCTCCATAAAGATCAAAACAGTTTTTTGCATTTTTAGAATTTATAATATTATCCCCTGTAACATTTAGAGATTTCATTGTGTGCGCGTATCTATAAGGAAAATTTAAGACGAATTGATGAAAAGTATTTTCAAATTGAGATAGTGTACGGTAACTACCAAAATCTAATTCTTTTTTTCTTTTTTCATATTCTTCTTTCGAATATTCTACATTTAAAATACACCGTTTTTTATTTCTTAAATTTATACAGCCGATGCTGTCTTGCATATTTTTGGAATATTTCAGAAAGAAGCAATTGAGGGATTCATCCGCATCATAAGAAAAATGAGTTTTATATAAATCAGCGCTCACAATGTCTTCGTAACACAATTCAGAATCAAGGCAAGTATACATATCCATGCAATCCTTCAAATGAACTGCTCCATAAGAATAATGCGTTCGCTCGCTTCCGAATGAGGCATATAATAAGTAACAGTCTTTGCAATCTGCGTTATGATTGCCATAAGGACTGCCAACACTGTTTGAATTTCCTAGATTGGCTAATGGAACTTGAGAAAGCAGTTCTTTAAATTGCTCAAAAAATGGACGGTTAAAGTTGTAATCTTTACCGTAATCAGTCGGCTCCCATTGGTCAGACCACCAAATGTCATGATCATAGACTACAACCTTAGCTTCGGGGTGAAACATGCTAATGATTTGTTTTCCAGTTTTATCGCAAGGTCGTTTGAAAAGCGAACGTTCATTGCGCCAAGTCATCCGACGAATCATTCTACATTCCGGGCAAAAAGTTGGCTCTGGCACTTTTATTTTTTCATAGAAATTAAAATCCTCTGGTTCTATGGTGAATTCTTGTTTACAGTTTTGACATATTTTCTTTTTATTTTCATACACCATAATTTAATGAATATTAAATATTTAGATAGACATAAGTCTAGTGGCAAATGGAGAAAAATAATCTAGAAGTTGATTTTTATCCATCTCGAATTTTTTTTGTCTCATATTTTCCACTATAGATTCTAAAATTTCTAGTTCATTTGTCCTTCCTTTCATTTCTGGAAATTCTTTGATTTTTTCAATTATATTTTTCGCGCGAATTATTGAATCGTTCATACTTGTAAAATCTGCTTTTTGATACGCCAAAACGGCGCGTGACATTTCACTTCCTAAATTAGCCATATAAAATAAAGGTGTTCTAGTTGTGTTCATGATAAATATTTTAATATTATGGATTTCATTTTATCACGCAAAGACGAATCTTGTACCTCCATTACTCTATTGCCTTGCGCTGGACGAATATTTATAAGTGAAACATATTCAATAGATTCCTCTGTGGACTTATCTAAATACCAGTTAAAACCCCAAATATTTTGCTGTTTGGAATTATTTTCAATAAGAACATTATTTGCATCCATGTGGTATTCTCCACCCACGGCTAAAATGTCACGCTCGACATCCACAACACCTTTTATCATCACAACATAAAATTCCTTTGCAATTTCTTGAAGTTCGTCTTTTGATATTTTTTTATCTATTATTTTTATTCGCATTTTATGATTCTAAAATTTTTCTTAGAACATCTTCTGGCACTTCTTTAGTTTTAGAAGTAGCGGGTGGAGTTGTTTCTTCTTTTTTGACTTCTGTTTCTTTAGTTTTTTCAGTCTTTTCTAAAATCAAATCTTTTAATTTATTCATATCTTCAGGACTAGCAGAGCGGTCTTTTGTGGGCGCAGTTTTTTTAGTTTTATTTTTTAGTGTGTCGAGTGAAACCGGTTCATTTATTTTATTTAAAACTTCCCTTAACGCAATATTTTCTTTGACGGGTTTTGTTGAGGTCGTATTGTTTTTACTAAAAACTTTTTTAATAGTTCCCAATATTCCAGATTTGCCCAAAGTCGCCTTTTGGACAGGCAGGGCGGAAGGAGGTTTCTCTATCTGATGTTTATCAACTCTCTCTGGATATCTTTCTTCTTGGATTTTTTTTGCCTGCAGAGGCTCACTTTTTGGCTGAAACTCTATGCCTAGATCAGCCAGCGGTTTAAAAAATTTTGTTTCATCATATTTAATTTGATTCTCCGAACTTTTCTCTACTTTTATCTCACCGGACTTTATTCTAGCTATGCAGTCTTTACAATAAACTGGCCTTCCTTTTTCCGGCTTGAAAGGCACTGTAGTTTCTTTCTTGCAAAATGAACATATCACTGGAAATTTTTCCATATTTCCATTTCCATGCTCATTATCATTGCCTAGCGACATTCCGCTCCAGTCATTTATTTCTTTTTCCACTACTTCTTTGGGACGGCAATAGAGTTCGCGAGATGTCCTGATTACTTCTGCTTCGATTTTTTGATCGCCTGACTTTATCAAAGGCGGTAAGGTTTTCGCCGAAAAAGGACGAGAGGTCACACCATCTATCATTAATTTTAAATAAACCTTGTAGTTAGGTAAATTCACTATATCTTGCGGAGTAAATTCTGGATCAAATTCTTTTTCTAAAAATTCTGCATCATCAGATCCAACTCTAAAAACTATCATTGTGCCGACGTTGCCAAAAACAGCGTCCCGCACCGCTGAACTTTTGTCTGAAATAAGTTGAGCGGTGTATTGATGAGCAACGGTTAAATTTAATCTATATTTTCTAGCTTCAGATAAAATACCGGCAAAAGCGTCAGTCACAAAATTTTGAAATTCATCCACATAAAGATAAAAATCTTTGCGAGATTCTTCCGGGATACGCACACGCTCCATAGCGGCAAGCTGGATTTTGGTAATAATCATTCCACCAAGCAAAGATGAATTGTCTTCACCAATGCGTCCTTTTGAAACATTCACCAGAAAAATCTTTCCGTCATTCATCATATCAAAAATATTTATAGTACTTTTGGATTGACCAACGACATTTCGAATAATAGAAGTGGAAAGGAATTGTCCGACTTTATTTTGGATCGGCGCAATAGCTTCATTTCTAAATTTATCCTGCCAAGCTTCATACTCGTGCACCCAAAAAGCTTTAATCACCGGATCTTTTAAATTTGAAATTATTTTTTGACGATAATCCTTGTCCACTAACATACGAGGGATTCCGAGGAGCGTCGTTCCCGGAGTATCAAGTAATGCCAAAATACAATTATTTAAAATATATTCCATTCGGGCGCTCCACGCATTCGCCCAAATTTTAGTGAAAATACCCATTAGTCCCGAAGCCACTAAATGTTTGTATTGCGGGTCAATAAGTTCTAAGACATTAAATCCAATATGATGATCTGCGTCGGCTGGGTTAAAATAAATTACGTCTTTCATTCGATGTGGCGGAATAGCAGAGAGAACTGCTTCGACATTTTCTCCATGGGGATCAACCATACAAACTCCGTCGCCATTTTGGATGTTCTGGATGATCATATTAAACATCAATGCTGATTTACCGGTACCAGACTTTCCGAGAATATAAACATGCTGACGTCTGTCTTTACGCTTGATACCAAAAAGCTGATTCTTATCCCGATAAGTGGTGAGCCCAAGATATGTAATCTCTTTATTTATGGGTATTTCAGGTAGATCCATCCTTAAATTATACGTGATTTTAGTATTAAAATCTAGTAAATTCTTCCGCTAATAATTCCATAAACTATTTTGCGGTGCGCAATTGCAAAAATTTTTACCCTTAAATTTTCTATTCTAAAAATTATTCTGTAATCACCAACCCTTAGTTTCAAATAACCCTTTAGTGATTTTCGTAGCGGTTTTCCATATAAATCCGGCGTAGTAACCAATCTTGTTTCAATAGCTTGCTTAATACGACTCTTATATAAACCTGATATTTTAGGAATATCATCTTTTACAACCTTATCTACGTATAATATTTTATAACTCATATTTTACGCCCAGACTTGTTTGTGATCTAAAAAACGAGCGTTTTTTGTATCACGCTCACGCGCAATTTTATCAAAAACAAAATCCTCTTCTATTTCAAGAGCCATCTCAAGAAGATGGATAGCTTTTGTGGCTTGAGGAATATTATCACGTTTTGCAATGCGAGAGAGCATTATATTTAAGCTTGGTGATAACGAAATATTTATTCTTTTTTTAATTGTGGTCATATAAGATAGTGTATCAAAAGTGTATCACCTGTGTCAAGAGCATGTACAGTTAACCATATTGTGCTATACTCCAACTGGAGGTGATTATGCCAGCATTATATTGGTTAGCGATAATCACAGTGTCAATTTTAATTATTGGCATAATCCGGGTCTCCGGATTATGACCAAGCACTAGAAAGCACTGCTCTCTGGTGCTTTCTAGTTTATATGTAGACAATTATTATTTTGGCGTTTCTTCTTCTCCTTCTTTCTTCTCTTTAAATTCCGCGTCTTTTACTTCAGGATTTTGCTCTTCTGGAGCTCCAGATGGAGGAGGAGTTCCGGCTTTTGCCATCGCTTCTCCTATTTTTGACATTTCGGCAGATAGTTCTTCTGTAGCTTTTTTAATTGCTTCTCCATCAGTTCCATCTTTTACAGTTTTTAGCGCAGTAATTTTAGCATTGACGCTGTCTTTTAATTCAGCAGGAATTTTTGTTTCATTATCCTTCAATGCTTTTTCAGCGGTATAAATAATCATCTCCGCGGTATTTTTTATATCAACAACTTCTTTCTTTTTTTTATCTTCGGTAGCGTTAAGTTCTGCATCTTTTTGCATTTTTTTAATTTCTTCGTCTTTTAATCCAGAACTCGCTTCTATTTTAATTGATTGAGTTTTACCAGAAGCCTTGTCTTTAGCTGTAACATTCAAAATTCCATTTGCATCAACATCAAAAGACACTTCAATCTGAGGCATGCCTCTAGGAGCTGGCGGAACTCCGTCTAAGATAAATCGGCCTAAGGATCTGTTGTCGGATGCCATAGGACGCTCCCCTTGGACAATATGAATTTCCACAGAAGTTTGATTATCAGCCGCTGTGGAAAATACTTGAGATTTATTTGATGGAATAGTCGTATTTCTTTCAATTAATTTTGTAGCCACCCCTCCAAGTGTCTCAATGCCCAAAGAAAGTGGTATGACATCGAGCAAAAGCACATCACGCACATCTCCAGCGAGCACACCTGCCTGAACTGCGGCGCCGAGCGCTACCACTTCATCAGGGTTGATAGACATATTTGGTTCTTTGCCAAAAAGATTTTTAACAGCTTCCACAATCTTAGGCATTCGAGTCTGCCCACCCACCATAATGATTTCATTTATTTCATTTATCTTGAAGGGTGAAGCATCTAGCGCTCTTTTAGTTATTTCAATAGAACGATCAATCAAATCTTTCGTAAGCGACTCTAGAGTAGCGCGAGACATTTTCATAAGTAAATGCTTTGGTCCGGTAGCGTCCGAAGTTATAAAAGGAATATTTATTTCCGCTTCGATCGTCGTAGAAAGTTCATGCTTTGCTTTTTCAGCCGCTTCTCGTAATCTTTGATGCGCCAGTGGGTCTCTAGTTACATCAATGCCAGATTCCTTTTTATATTCGTCAGAAATCCATCTAACTATTTTTCTATCAATATCACCTCCACCCATATGACTGTCTCCATCAATAGACTTTACTTCTATCACATCCCCGCCTATCTCTAAGACAGACACATCAAAAGTTCCTCCACCGAAATCATAGACCACTATTTTTTCATTTTTCTTTTTATCAAAACCATAAGCAAGCGCGGCCGCGGTAGGTTCATTGATTATTCTTTTAACATCTAGTCCCGCGATAGCTCCAGCGTCTTTGGTTGCCTTTCTTTGCGCATCGTTAAAATACGCAGGCACGGTGATGACAGCTTCAGTGATTTTTTCACCCAGCTTTGCCTCAACGTCTGTTTTTATTTTTTGTAAAATCATCGCAGAAATTTCTTCCGGTCGGTAAAATTTATCTGTCATTTTGATTTTCACTCCTCCTCCATCGCTAGCTTCAATTTTAAATGACGTTGAAGTACGATCTTTCTGCACCTCCCCATCATCAAAACGATGCCCCATAAAACGCTTGATTTCCGCAATTGTATTTTCTGGATTTGTAATAGCTTGTCTTCGCGCCAAAAGTCCAACAACACGATCACCATTTTTTGCAGTCGCCACTACAGAAGGCGTAGTGCGATTGCCTTCGATATTTTCAATAATTTTTGGCACTCCTCCTTCAATCACCGCCACAGCTGAATTTGTTGTACCCAAATCTATACCTATTATTTTACTCATAATATTTTTATATTTTAAATCCCAATCCGATAATTGGGGTTAATAATTAATTAAAGCCATTATATAGTAATAATTTATTTTTAGCAAGTATTTAGTAATCACGAAATATTTGCTAAAAAGCAGTATATATTATAATATATAGGTATGTCAAGTAAAAACCAAAAAACTCAGTATTCTAATAAAATATTACGAATATTGGGGCAAAAAAATGCTATATCTCTATCTGAAATTCGAGACAATGCTTTAGATGCTAAGGTAACGTCTAAAGCATTGTCTCGTGATAATTATGCTATTACGCGCTCTTTAAAGGGACTTAAGGGTGCTGGTTTGATTGAACAAATACCATCTCCGCATAATGAATTTGTGCGTTTGACAAAAGATGGTAAGAGAAAAATGCATAGCTTGAAATTGGGTAGCGACACGACTCTAGTAAATACTTCATGGGATGGATTTTGGAGAATTATTTTACTCGATCTGCCAGAGCCGAGAAAAAGTGAACGTGAGTCTCTACGCTATCTTCTTAAAAAAGCTGGCTTTGTTTGTTTGAAAAATTCTGCTTGGATTTCCCCTTTTCCGTTTGAACATTTATTTACAAATATAAAAAGAGATTTGGGTTTAACAACAGAAATGATGATTATTGTCACTCAATTTGTAGATGAAGAAACAAAAAAATCTTTATTTGAGACTTTTGGAAAGTGACAACTTTTAATTCTCTGCTTTTTTATACTCATAAACATTTACTTGAGCAGGGCGCATAACACGCTCACCTAATTTATATCCTTTTTGAATAACATTGGAGACCGTATAGTCTTGCTCTTTTTTTTCTGTTGGTGTCATTTCTATCGGTTGATGAATATTTGGATTAAAAACTTCTCCTAGTTCGCCTATTGGTTTCACTCCGTATTCTTCAAAAATTGTATTCATCTGTCCATAAATATATTCTACGCCTTTTCTCCAGTTTTCATCTACTTTGTCCCAAGTCTCACGATTGGCGAAGGCCATATTAAAACTATCCACTACCGTAAGAAATCTAGTCAATATTCGTTCACGCATTGATTCTGAAAACATGGCTTTTCTATCATCTTCCCCTTTTTTGTAGTTAACAAATTCCGCCCGTTCTTTTTGCCAGCCAGTCAGATATTCTTCTTTCTCTTTTTTGGCCACTTTCAAATCCTCTCTCAATTTCTTTAGAGTTTTCTTCAAATCCTCCTCTCCATCTTCGTTGAATTCAAATTCAAGAACTTCAGAATCGGTTTCCTTTGGTTTTTCTTCTTCATCGTTCATGCGTCTATTTTAGCACAAAAAATCCCCTCCGGAAAGGGCTAATATTTTATTAATTATTTTGACACTTAACACATAGCAATAAATCAACGGTTGTCCCGTTATTGCCTGTTCGCTACGCTCACATCGGCAATTTCGCTTTCATTGCGAACCTCAGCAAACGCTAAGCAGTTAGCGTTTGCTCCACTGAGGAGCTTTGCGAGCTTTTTTAAGACCGAATTTTCTACGTTCTTTGGCTCTCGGATCGCGTTTTAAGTATCCTAAATCTTTTAAATTTCCGCGAGTCTCTGGGTCAAATACGGAAAGAGCGCGAGCAAGTCCGTGTCGTATTGCTTCAGATTGAGAATGAACTCCCCCACCCGAAACATGCACTTCCACATTCCATTTTAAACTCGCCTTTCCTTGTTCCCCCTTCAATCCCTTTATTATTGGATCTAAAATTAAACGACGTTCTCCTTCTGTTTTGAAATATTCTTTACTATCAATACCATTTACTAAAAAACTGGCTTTTGCGGATTTTGTAATACGCACTCTGGCAGTCGAAGTTTTTCGTCTTCCTACGGCTTCAATATATTTATCCCCGCCTGTATCGCTATGCGAAGCATTGCGGGCAGGTTTTGATTTTTCAATTAATTCTTCTGGCATATACTTAATCTGTTATTGTTAAATTTTTCATCATTTTTCTTCGCAATTTATTTGCCGGAAGCATTTGATATGTTGCGAGTCTGATTAATTCTTTGAATCCTTTTGTGAGGACGGTTTCCGTGCCTTTTGTAATACGCAATCCTCCCGGAATCCCTGAATATCTAGTGTGATAAATGGATTCTAACTTTTTTGCAGTAATACGAAGTTTCGTCGCGTTGATAACTTTTACGGGTATGCCAGAATATTTATTACGCTCAAAAGAAGCTTTGGTCTTGCCCATTAAAGACATCGCAATTTCTGAAGCCACTCTGCCTAAAGTTCTTCCTTGCGCGTCTATTATTTTTATATTAATTATTTCTTTTGTGTTTTTCATCCCGTACGAAATAGGACGCGTACGCTTACGCTTCGTTGTCCTTTTTATTATTATTTATAAAATATTTAATCAGTTTCATAATTTTACTTATTTTATGCGTCCGCGATTTCGTTCGGGATCATATAAATTCTATAATTGCCATTTGAGCTCCGTCTGAAATTCTCGGACCCAACTTTAAAATTCTTGTGTATCCTCCTTTTCTATCTATGTACTTTGGCGCGATAACTTCAAAAAGTTTTTTGACTTCGCTTCTTCGATTTGAAAGTGATGAAATTACAAGTCGACGAGTAGCTATATCGCCACGCTTGGCGCTAGTCACAAGTTTTTCAACAAAAGGTCTCATTTCTTTAGCTTTAGCTAGAGTCGTCTTTATTTTTCCGCGCGCTATTAGATTAAGCGCCAAGGAATTAATCAAGGCATTCCTGACTTTTTTAACTCTACCAAATTTTCTTTTGTTATTGCTATGTCTCATACTATTCTTCTATTCTTTTAAATTAAGCCCAAATTTACTGAGCGCTTTTTTAATTTCATGAATTCCTTTTTCACCAATACCTTCAATTTCAAGCAAGTCTTCTTTTTTCTTTCTGGCTAATCCTCCTAATGTGCGAATATTTGCGCCAGTTAAAGCATTCAATGTTCTAGTAGAAAAACCCAAACTGTCAGTTCTAGTTTTCAGAATATCAGTAAAATCTGCCCCTTTTTTCATATCATTGTCCATATCCCCAGTCATTTCATCTTCTTTTAATTCATCTTTTCCAATTTTGATTTTTTCCGGTTCTTTAAAATCAATAATAGCCTTTAACTGGTTTATCATAATTTCTATAGATTGCGAAAGCGCTTCCTGTGGTGTTAGTGTTCCATCTGTTTCAATCAAGATTCTTAAGCGATTGTGGTTAGTTTTATCACCAACACGCATATTTTCAACTTCATAAGAAACTCGGCGAATGGGAGTAAAAATAGCATCAACAGCAATCGTGCCGACATCCACTTTTTCTTTCTGAAAAATTTCTTTGGAAATAAATCCTAATCCTTTTTCAATTCTCATCTCAATATTTAAGTTGACTTTGCCAGTAACTTCCACTATATGAAGTTCGGGATTTAAAATTTCTACTTGTCCACCAGTTGTTATGTGTCCTGCTGTAACTTCTTTTGGACCTTTAATAGAAAGTGTTACTACTTGTGGTTCATCAGATATCATCTTAAAACGAATATTTTTTAAATTTAGAATCATCACAATTACATCTTCTTTGATTCCATCAAGCGTTTGAAATTCGTGATTTACACCTTCAATCTTGATAGAGGTGAGGCTAGCGCCCGGTAGTGAAGAAAGAATAATTCTCCTCAAACTATTTCCTAGAGTATGACCATACCCCGGATATAGACCGTCTATTTCAAAAACTCCCTTATTTCCCTCCTCTACTAAAATACGAGGTTTGGAAGGCATAACAATTTTATATTCAGGCATAATTTATATAAAGTTACTTTTAATTTTAATAATACTTGTCCACCTCTAGTGGAATAATTTAACGACTATAAAATTCAAGCACAGCATTAAGATCAATAAAACCTTCCATATTTTTCGGTTTATCTAAAATTTTCCCCTCCATGCTATTAATATCAAAACTTACCCAAGCTGGAGAATTGTAATCTTTTAAATTTTCGGCTATTTTATTAAAAATTTTCTTTCCTTTAGAACCTTCGCGAATTTTTATAATGTCTCCAAATTTTAATTCATATGACGGAATAGTAACCCTTTTATCATTAACAATGAAATGCCCATGGGAAACCATTTGTCTGGTAGCGCGACGACTTGCTCCGAGACCCATTCTGTAAATTGCATTATCAAGACGAAATTCTAATCTTTCATAGAGTTTTTCTGCGGTGCCAGCGCCTTTGGCGCTAGAAGCCTTTTTAACATAATTAGAGAGTTGACGTTCAGTAATTCCGTATGAAAATCTTATTTTTTGTTTTTCAATAAGCTGTGTGCCGTATTCAGTCGGGGCTTTAGGACGACGCGCGCCGGCCAAAGCCATCTTGCCAGTGGTAGCCGAAAATTTAGCAGTTTGACACTTGTCATAAACACCGGGGCCTAACCTTCTGCAAATTTTGAATTTTGGTTTACTTAACATTTTTAAAATTATACTCTAATAATTTTATAATTCTTCTATACCCTTCTAGGTTTTTTAGCCTTCGGTCCATTATGAGGAACTGGTGTCGCGTCAGCAACAGAAGTAATTTCCATTCCATGAGCCATAAACGCTCTAATTGCAGGCTCACGACCAGACCCAACTCCCATAACCACTACATTCACATCTTTGATTCCAAGCATTGCGGCTTTACCTCCAATAATATCACCTACTTTAGAAGCTGCGAAAGGAGTTCCTTTTTTTGCTCCCCTAAAACCTAAACTTCCCGCGCTCGACCAAAACAATGTATTACCCGTCTTATCCGCTAAAAGAACTTTAGTGTTATTAAAAGTAGCATCAATAGATAGAGTGCCAGAAATTACTTTCTTTTTAGGTGTTTTTGGTGAAGCCTTTTTGGCTTCTGTTTCAGTTTCTACTTTTATTTCTTCTGTTGTTTTAGTTTTTGACATTTGTTTAAGCTTTAGACTTTAACTTTTTCTATTTGCTTGATACTCTAAGATTTTTATATTTTACGTCTTGCTTTCTTTTCTTTTACCTGACGCCATTGTCCTTCGGACATTGCCCCGAACAGTTCTAGAATTTGTTTTCGTTCTTTGTCCCCGAACCGGCAATCTTTTTATATGACGAATACCTCGGTAGCTTTTAATATCTTTTATTCTCTTTATATTTGCTCCGATTTCTCTCTTTAAATTTCCTTCAATTAGAATTCCTTCAATTACAATACGAATTTTATTCTCTTCATCTAAAGTTAAATCTTTTGCGCGACGACCACGATCAATACCAGACTGATCTAAAATTTTACGAGCTTTTGAAATACCAATACCATAAAGACAAGTCAGACCGATTTCAAGCCTCTTTTCATTTGGTATTGTGATTCCAAGTATTCTCATAATAAATAAAATTATTGTTTTTGCTTATGCTTAGGATTAGAACAAGTCACTCTTAAGTGCCTTTGACGTCTGATAACTTTACAATTATCGCAAATTTTTTTTATCGCTGATTTAATTTTCATAAAATAAAAAACAAGGAAAAAACCCTTATTTTTTGGATACTATTACTCTTTTTAAAACCGTTCCATCATAATACACTATTCTTAAAAAAATTACAACCTTTTAACTATCCTCCCCTTTCCTCCATAAGGATCAAGCACAATTTCGACTAAATCCCCAATTAAAACTTTAATTCTATGCATACGCATTTTCCCTGAAAGGTAAGCTAAAATTTCCTGCTCTTTTTCTTTATCTTCGGAGTTTGCATTGTTATGCGGAGCATTATTAGTAAGTATTTTCACTTTAAATAAAGTAGAGGGTAAAGCTTCGGTTATAGCTCCCTTAACAATTAACAATTTTTCATTCTTGTGGTCGCTCATGAAAATATTTTACCTTTTATTTTCCTCTTTTTCATATTTATATCATATCACAATATAAACAAAGCACAAACGCAAGAAGAGATATATTTTACTTACTTTGAATTACGAAACTCTTTCTAGGCATGTCTTTTTCTAGGGTACGGATTTTTCGAAGCTTGAAAAATCCTGAAGTTCTCGGCTCGACAGCCTCGAAACCCCCTAAAAAAGACATGCCTTCGACGAGTTTCGTAATTCATGATTACTTAGGATAGTTTATAATTATTTTTATATTTTTTATTTTATCAGGCAAAGAAGTTTTCCAAAAAGGACTGATTTTTAAATTAGCAGAATCAATGTTGTCATATTCTGATAGTATTTGGTTGAAATCTTTTTTTGATTTTCCCAAGAAATCATTTATCAGCTGATTCTCATCTAATTTCCAAACGATTTTTGCAACACCAGATAAATTAAAATCTATCTTTTGTAAATTTTCAACAGGAATATTTTTTTTATCAGAAAGGTTCGTCTGCCATTCTTGCGCATGCACGGTAGAAATAGAAAAAGTTAAATTTCTAATATTTGATATATACACGTCACTGCCATCATATTTATCAATATTGTCTTGCGCGATTTTTTGTGTCAATTTTTGTTCATTCAACAAAAAACCGAAAAGAGTGCCTTTGAGTGTTATTGTAAAATTATTATTTTGATCCGGGGTAAGAGAAATAATGGGTTCTTCAGTATTCAAAAAAATAGCATCTTTAAAAAGAATAAAACCGGGTGGAATCTGATTGGTAGCTTTAGCTAAAAGCTTTGTTTTAAGAGATGAATTTAATTCGGTCAAAATAGCTGCCTTATCAGTATCAGATATAACATTAACTTTTCCAATAAATCCACCAGTTATTTTTGTTCCAGTCTTTGTCCTCACTTTAAACTTAGAATACTTAGGGCTTCCTTTAAAACCAAAAATGGAAAAATCAAGCGGACCACTATTATATTCTTCGCCCGCTTCAGCTCCATAAATGTCCACTTCTATAGACCCGGGAGTGTCATTTTTCATTCCCGGCACGATTAACTGTTTCTGTGTTTTATAAATTTTACCATTTGAACCTTCAAGCCTTGTGTCTATGGAAAGTCTTTGAGGAGAAGAACTAAAAAAATTAAAAATGACAGCAGTGCCTACGGCTTTATTTGAAACATCTTTTTGCTCATTCGCTTGAATATCTCTCTTCTCTTCTCCAGAAACATTGTCTACTAGTAAATTGAAAAATAAACCATCCTTATTGGAGTCTTTGGTAGCAGATAAACTTTCGTTCAAAGTTATCTCTTGTATTTTAGGATTTACTGTAACCACTGCGCTCAAAAATAAATACGAAAGAGAAAAAAGAAAAAATATTATTGATATAATTGCCACAGACCAAAGTGTGTACCGCGTTCCATTTACTTGCCCCCTCGAAACATTATCTGTATTGTTTCTTGCAGAATTTTTTATTGACAATACAGTGTCAAAACGAGCCTTTTTTTGAGGTATTTGCGTCTGCTGATTTGCATTTTTTGCTTTTATCATATCTTGCAGTAAATATTTTGACATAAAATTATACTCGCTCCGATAAAACGGAGTCAGTTAAAAACCGATTTATATAAATAGAATCAATAATCAGGCTAGGGTCACGAATTACACCATTTCCAAATACCACCATATTACGAAAAACTTCCGCGCTCAAAAAAATAACTTTAAATTTTGATTCGGTTAAGGTATATTGATTAAACTGTTCAGCTTCAATTGTTTGACGAAAAAAATCTAGTAAGTCTTTATCTGTAGTCAGATAAATAGTCGCGGGAATAAAAATATCACTAGAAAGATTGGCTAAAGATTTCTGGAACTCATACAACCATTCTAATTGGAATTTATTTATAACTGGTTTAAGTTTTTTTGTCATAAAATCAGTCGCATGTCCGTCTTGTAAAAGAGAAATGTATGATTGCGCTTCACTAAGCGAACAACTTAAGGCGGACGCAACTTTTCGTACTATAAAATTACGACCTAATGGAAAAGAAATTGATTCATGTAATGCATTCTTTTTTATCATAGAAATATCTGTTACTTCCCCGCCAATATCAATTAAAAGAAAATTCTTTTGGTTAATATCTATATCACGCGCTACCGCAAAAGAAGACAGTGTAAAAGAAGAGAATTTTACATTTTTAAAATGAAAATATTTTCTGATTGTTTCTTCTATTTTTTTTAAAATATACTCTGAGCTAACTGAAATAAAAATAGTCATTTCAAATTCTTTAGTTTTTTGTTCTAGGGGACTTAGTGTTTCATAGCCATTTAGCATTGTTTTGATATTTTTGAATTCAATTAATCTCACCGGGCTTTCTGTGTGTAAATATTTTGCTAAATACTCTTCTTTGAAAAGAGCTATTTCTTTTTGAATTAAATCATCAGCTAGCTTGGTAGTAAAAATGAAAGGTGTATTTTTTTCAAGTCTGATAACTCTAATTTGAGAAACATGCCAAGGCGACGAAAGAACACAAAAAATCGCTTCGGGTTTCCCGATACCTGCTTTATAAATTTTATTAACGACAATATCGAGAGATTTTGCGGTTGAAGATAAAAACTTATCAATATTAAGAGTTTTTTGTAAAATTATGGGCTCACGGAGGGACATAATTATTTTAGGAATTCTGGACTTCTCCATATAAAAAAGTGTTCCCCCGACAGAAGAAGAACCAATATCAAAAACCAGAACTAATTTGCTTTTTTCTTTATTTCTCGAAAAAATTCCCATCGCTTAATTGTATCACAAAAGTACAGCTTTGATGCGTCGAATTCCTTGCGCTACTGCTTCTTCTTTTTGAATTTTAAATGGGCTATTATCCCCAGATTTTTCTCGTAATGAAGAATACAATTCTGTCGTATTCTTGACATGCGGACCACCGCAAAATTCTTTTGACACAATATTGCCAGCTTTATCTTCTATAAAATACACAGACACTATATCTGTGTATTTAGCGCCAAATTCCATTTCTGCTCCAATTTTTTCTGCATCTTTAAGTGGCATCTCTTTACGCACGACATTTAACCCCCGTTTAATTTTATCATTTACCCAATCTTCCACCTTTTTCTTTTCTTCCTCGGTCAATTTATGGTCACAAGTGAAATCTATTCGCAACCTTTCTTCAGTGATATTACTGCCTCGCTGTTTTACATTTTTATCTACAACACTTTGAAGTCCGGCCAAAAGCAAATGGTGCGCGGTGTGAAGCTTGATTGTCTTTTCATTATGATTCGCTAATCCCCCCTTAAACATCCCTGCTGATGCAGTTTGAGAAAGTTTCTGATGTTCTATCATCTTTCTATTAAAATCTTCAATATTAATTTTTACTCCTTTTTCTTTTGCAAGTTCAAGAGTGAGTTCTATTGGAAAACCATAAGTCGTAAATAAAATAAACGGATCTGTGCCTTTTCCAAATTCTTTTAAACCTTTAGACAATGTTTCCCTGAATCTGTTTTCTTCCTTTAGAATCTGCCCTGTGATTAAATCTTTTTTTTCTTTTAATTCTGGATAAATTTCAGCGTACTGTTTTATGAATATCACTGCCAAACTAAGAGCAAGTTTATTCTCTGGAAAACCAATATTATCCGCATGCCTAACAGCCCTGCGCAATAGACGACGCAATATGTATTCTCTACCATTATTAGAAGGCAATACGCCTTCGGAAATTATAAAAATACTAGCGCGCAAATGGTCTGCGATTATACGAGCCGATTTAGCATTGTAATTTTTTGATTTGGCTTTTATGATTTCCATTACAGGTTTAAATAAATCCGTATCATAAGCAGTTTTTTTGCCTTGCATCACCGCTGTAATTCTCTCAAGTCCAGCGCCAGTATCAACATTTTTTTGTTTTAATTTACCAACAACTTTTCCATTTTTCTTTTCGTATTCCATGAACACATCATTCCAGATTTCGACTACATGCTCTTCTTTAATTGCGAGCAAAAATTCTTTATGATTTATGTCACCCACATCACCTACCATATCATAAAACATTTCACTACACGGGCCTGATGGACCATTGTCTCCCGGACTCCACCAATTGTCATCTGCTGGAAGCGCATAAATACGATGTTCTGGAATTCCCAAATTCATCCAAATTTTTTTTGATTCTTCATCATATGGCGCATTTTCATTTCCTTCAAAAACTGTAAAATAAAGCCGGTTTGGATCAAGCCCAAGACCTTCTTTTTTTGAAGTCAAAAATTCGTAACTCCACTTGATAGCATCTTCCTTAAAATAATCTCCAAGAGACCAGTTGCCCATCATTTCAAAAAAAGAAAGATGCCTGTTGTCGCCAATATCATCCAGATCTCCTGTGCGCACGCATTTCTGCACGTCTGCAATACGCTTTCCTGTCGGATGTTTTTGTCCCATTAAATAAGGCACTAGAGGTTGCATTCCAGCCGTATTAAAAAGCGCAGAAGGGTCATTGTGAGGAACAAGCGAAGCCGAAGGAATTATTTTATGTCCACGATTTTCAAAAAATTTTAAAAATCTTGATCTTATTTCATTGGATTGCATCCCGTTAGAAGCAAGTCGCAGTCAGTAAATTGCAACTATGCCTGATTATATTAGTAAATTTTATATTTTTTATAAACATGATTTATGAATAAAATTGCTACTGCAGCTTCTAACGGGATTGCATCCTAAGATTGTATAATAAAAAAAATAAAAAAGAAAGATTAATGCGCCACTCCTCCACCTAAACAAATATCCCCATCATAGATGACGCAAGATTGACCGGAAGCGACTAATATTGGCTTTTGAAAAACAATCTCTGCTTTTGTTTTGCCAGTAATTTTTACCTTACAAGAAAGTAATTCTCCATGATAACGAATTTGAGCTGTGTAAGTTTTATTTAATTTTGGTGTTTCGTGAATCCAATTTACATTTTTTATCAGGAAAACAAAATTTAATAAATTTGAGGAGCCGTGGGTCCCCTGTCCTATGTCTCCGAGGGCGAAGGCGGGGGAATTTATTAAATTTTTGTTTTGCGAAACTATCAGAATATTTTTTTTAATATTTTTACCGATTATATAATACGGCCCATCATTTGGATTTTTTTTGGTAATGCTAAAACCATGTCGTTCTCCAAGTGTGTGAAAAACTACCCCATTATGATATCCTATTACTTCTCTCTTTTCGTTAAGCACTTTTCCTCTTTTTTCTTTAATATAATGTTTTAAGAATTCTTTTAAATTTATATCGCCTAAAAAACATATCCCTTGACTATCCTTTTTTACTGCTACTGGTAAATTAAATTTTTTAGCTAATTTACGAACTTCTATTTTTTTTAAATGCCCAATTGGGAATAAGATTTTTTTTAATTGTTCTTGTTTTAATGTCCATAAAAAATAACTTTGATCTTTAGAAAAATCAATACCTTTTAGTAAATGAAAATTCAAAGAATTTTGGGAGCCGTGGGTCCCCTGTCCTATGTCTCCGAGGGCGAAGGCGGGAAAATTCTTTGAATTTTCATTACGAGCATAATGCCCAGTCGCCACAAAATCTGCCCCCATTGAAATAGCTTTTTTAAGAAATGCGCCAAATTTTACTTCTTTATTGCACATTACATCCGGATTTGGCGTTCGCCCCTTTTTATATTCAGAAATCATATAATCCGCCACTTCTTTTTTATAGACATCTTCGAAATCAAAAGTCAAAAATGGAATGTCTAAATGAGCCGCTATACGCATAGCGTCGCGTCGCTCTTCTTCTTCGTTACACTCTAAAAAATCCGGGTGCCAAGTCTTAATAAAAACCCCGACGACTTCGTAACCTTTTTTCAAAAGTAAAGCCGCAGAAACTGCGCTATCTACCCCTCCTGATATTGCTACGAAGACTTTTCGCTTGCCCCGTAGCGAACTGGTATGGGGTTTAAGAGGGGTATTCCTGTCCTGAGCGTAGTCGAAGGATGATTGTTTGTGTTTACCTGTCATGAGTTTTGTCGAATGATTCCAAATTCTGGCCATATTCGTTTCGTTATTTTTTACTTTTATATTCCAATAATTTCTCGGCTGGGGAGAGACTACCGATTCAAGCTATTTTCGCTGTGGTCTTGCCCGCGCCTGTTGCCATTTTTATCACAAATGGGTCTTTTGGGAAATTTTTGTGTAGTGCCATAAAATTAAACTGTGGATAACTATTGACTTACACCGACCGCTTGATATACTAAATATACAGTATAGAAAAGGGGCGTCGACCGTTAGGACGATAGCCCCTTTTCATTTGCTTCATTATTTTGACTTATATCTAAATGGTCTGTTTTGTCTACAAAGATATTAAAATTATGATTCTTAAACCCTTTGAGAAAAGAATCTGCTCCCAGTTTCCTCTTTAAATAATCAACAACTTCAAGCTTATATTTTGACCCATCAACGAGATTTTTAGAAAATTTAATATCATAAGTCACAGCACCTATCAAAAGATCAACAAGTTGGAGTAAATCATTAGATTTTGAGTCAAATCGGCACACACCGACCAATGAAAGGCGTCCCTTATATTGATTAAATTTTTTCTTTACCTCAACTTCAAAACGAATATCTTTTGGTGTAGTTACATGATCAGCGATAAGAACTATAATTTCTTGCTCTGATAAAGTGGCATCTAAAAGTTTGAGAGTAATTTGTTCGTATGCGAGCCACGGATTTTTATCAAACCTTTTTAGATAATAGTCACTCTTGGTGCTTATGGAGTAGGAACAAAAACTAATACTTCGTGTTTCAAAAAGCGTGTCAATAATTGTTTTTGCAAAACTCACATTATTCTTTGATAATTTATTGAATTTAACTTCATCGTAAAATCTTATTTTGCTTCGCTCATAGAAAATTTTACTCTGCAGATAGTATGGTTGGCTCATTTTTAATATTCCTACTGTAAAGTATTGATCTTTTTGATCACTTAATGTTCCGGTTTCATCCAGAAAGCAAAACTTGGTCCAGATTTTGTCAAAATCAGCCAGTTTGAGATCTTTAGTTTTTATTTCTTTGTTCGATTTGAAAAACATATTTTTCTTTATATTTTAACACTAATTATTACAATATGGGTCTTTTGAAAAATCTTTGAAATCATCTTTTTCTGCATTAGCACAAATCCAATTAGCTTTAGTTGCTCACGATTTTTCCAATACTTACTCAAACAACCATTCCCAGAGCGGCCTAAACTGTATGGTCATATTGTCTTTTTCCACCGCGCGTTTTTCGTTCCATGTAAGCACGGTAAGCTTAGAAACATTTAATTCTTTTCCCGCCTCAACAAGAGCCTTCACTTCTCTTTGTTCAACATCGGCGTCGGTTATGTCGTAGCAGACTTGTATCAGTTCCATAACTTGATACCCCTTTTTGAGCACAAAATCTATCTCCCGGTCGTTTCTGGTTTTGTAATAAAACAATTCTCGGCCGGGCTGATTACCTTTTTTCACCAACTCAGTGAAAACAAGATTCTCCATGAGCTTACCGGTATTCGGTGAATGCTGTACTGCCTTGGCGGTAACGAAACCATTATCAACAACATATGTTTTTTTGGCCGATCGCAGTCGCATGCCAGCCTTTGTCGAGTGTCGTATCAGGGGAAAAATCAAATATGCCTCGGTGAGATAGCCGAGATATTTTTCTAAAGTAACTTGGCTCTTGAATCCCAAAATATTGGCGAGTTTTTTTGCCCCATACTGGCCGGATACGTTGTTTATGAGATACGATCCGAGACTGGCTATCTGTTCGGAAAAACGCACTTTATGGCGCTTCACCACGTCTTTGAATAACACCGCATCGAACAGCACATCGAGATATCCGCGCGGATCAACACCTTTCGTAACAACCTCTGGATAGCCACCACTCGTCATGTACTGGGTCATGTATTCAAGCAGTTTCGCTTTTTCATCAGGTAATGAGAGTTTGTCGAGAGTAACTTCGTACTGTTTGGCTTTCAAAATTTCCGAAAAATTAAACGGCAGTATTTCTATGGGAATATGCCTGCCGGTAAGATGCGT
>Ga0154931_116_pt1 | contig 86642 bp, 83 predicted proteins | sample RifCSPhighO2_01_FD_105899 | JGI IMG/M metagenome (GOLD analysis project Ga0154931, IMG submission 105899) | Candidatus Nomurabacteria bacterium RIFCSPHIGHO2_01_FULL_37_25 | reverse complement strand
GTTTGGCTTTCAAAATTTCCGAAAAATTAAACGGCAGTATTTCTATGGGAATATGCCTGCCGGTAAGATGCGTGGCCAGCTCTTTGGAAAGAAGGGATGCGTTAGAACCGGTCAATACCAGATTGTATCCGGCTCGATGCAGACGATTAACAAAGAGCTCCCAATTAGGAAGATTCTGTATTTCATCAAAGAGAATATATTTTGTGTCGCCGTAGGCTAGTTTCAACTCTGTCATGAGCTCGTCAAGATCAATCTTTTCTTCTCCGGGGAGCGATTCATCGTCAAAGTTGAAATAGGCAAATGATTGATCCTTCAAGAGCATCAAAGCAAAGACCGATTTCCCTGCCCGGCGAGGACCGAGAATGACTTTTATCAAATCCGAAGACAGCCACTTTCGAGTGTCTTTTTCTTTGGTTCGCTCTATGTATGGAAGGGAGAGAAGTCTCTCCTTATCCTGTTTTTGCTTGGAAACTGTTGCTTTTAGCATATTATTTACGTTATACTATGCTTATTCTCCCTTTTTAGCATAATACAGTCATTATACTGGACAAGATAAGGAAATGCAAGAAAAAATTATTGCAAATATTTTGATACATTTTTTGTGTGTTCTTTAAAAGTGGAAGCGTAGTGGATCATCCCTGTTTTATCGTGAAGATAATAAAGATAAGATGAACTTTTTGGGTATAAAGCGCTTTTTATAGACTTTATGCCGGGATTATTAATTGGACTATGAGGCAGACCTTTTGTTTTGTATGTCTCTGGCGCAACATCCGCTTGGAGTGGCATACCTATAGATAATCTTTTCCATAAAATTCCAGAAATAAATTCCCTATCTGCGTCCCCCTTTGCCTCTCCCTCAATCAAAGAAGCCATAATAATAATATCTCTTTCATTTTTATTTATATCTTCTATTGCCTTTCGAAATGGCGCGATTTTCTTTTCAAAATTTGCGCTCATAACTTTCACCACATCTTGTTCATTATCTATGTTTGAGAAAACATAAGTATCTGGAAAAAGAAAGCCTTCTCTGCCTTTTGTATTTATTAGAAATTTATCCTTATCAAACTCTGTTAATTTTTCAGAAAAAACGTCGGCGATTTTAACCAAATTAAAACCCTCGGGTATAGTCACCATAACGATTGGCATATTGTTTTCGCCATTCGCGATACGCCTCGCAACTTCGTAAACAGGTATTTTTTTTTCAAATAAATAATAAGAATATTTTATATTTTTCTCACCGCCAAAAAGTATGACAAAAAATTCAAAAACAATTCTGGAACGAATTATTTTTTCTTTTTTTAACTCAAATGACACATCTCTTAAAGTTGATTTTTGTTCTATTCTAACTTTCGCGCCGGATACAAAATTTGCCGGCGCGCTAAAAAAAAAGTAAAAAAATAATAAAAAAAATAAAACCAAACTCAAAAAATAATAACTATTTTTAGACGACAAAAAAATAAATTTCTGTAAATTTTTCTTAAAATTAATCGGTTCTTTAGGTAAAAATGGGTCATCCATTATATATAATATTATATAGGCAAATTTGTTGGTGGAGAAGCTTCTTTAGATTCAATACGTTCCAAAGTAGGGACTTTCAATATTTGACCTGGAAAATGCCACAGTGACGCTAATTCTTCTGTATTTAAAACAAAAGTATGAGGATGAGCGTATGCCACAATTACGCCATCTAGTGTAAGAATGTTTGGAATAGGCCAATTCCAATAAGGTTTAGCAAAAATATGATGCCTCAAAGGAAGATGAAAAAAGGCTCGTTCTCTATATTCATGAAGCATTCTATTGGCTAAGATCATCACTGTCTTTTTAGAAGCCATAAATATACTGCCATAAATATCTGCTTGAGTTGAATTTATACGATTCAAACCATTTAAATCTGGATTTGTATATTGCCGAAATATTAAACGAATATTTCTAGAGGTATTGGTTCTAGTGCCAACTGGATATATATCTTTTTTTGCGACATACATTACTCTTATACCAGTTTCAAAACCAAGCTTATTAGTTTTTTCATTAATTTTTTTTACTGCATTTTTTAAATGATCTGGCGTACGAATTTCTATTCTGCCTCCTGAACCATCTTCTTTCACATCCCTGCGGGCAGCATAAGGAGCTTGTATTTTTAATATTCTCAATACAGATTCTTCAACCCATCCGTGTTTTCCAAACCAAGTGCCTTTAGTTCGCCATATTTTAGTCTTGTCGGCAGGCGTAACGACAATCTGCATCCAAGCTTGCTCCCCTTTTTCCAATGCCCCAAAAAGTTCTATCAAAGGAGAGATAGGGTCAATTTTATATTCTTCTTTTGGGTCTTCATCTAATCCAAAATCAACATAAGTTTTAATTGGGAATGCATCTGGTTTTAATAATGCAAATTCACATCCCCAACCATTCCATTCACCTTCCGGAGTTATTTCTGGAACTCCTAAAGTATAATCCTCCACTTCTTTGATTTGTGATTGGGGATATTGCGCATACATTTGTGTTTCAATCAAACCACGAATACGAGTCGGCGTGCGAATATAAAAATGCACTTGTCCATCAATAGAAGCAATCTCTAGTGAAAACCAAAACCAAACCGCTCCCTGCCAAAATTCTTCTTTCCCGCCTTTAAAACTATGATGAAAAAGAGCGTTGGTAATAAAGAACTCCATTGCTTTAGGGCTTCGTAAAACTTCACGCGGAGGAATAATTTCAAGCAAAACGAAATCAATACCGGAAATAAAATCCTGTTGTATGTAATGAAGCCACCAAATCCAAGCCAACTTACCCAACAATACTACTCCCAGAAAGGCTAATATTTCTTTTTCTAAATTAAGCTTCCACGCAAAATAAATGAGGATTAAAACCACAATCTTTAGCCAATGTTCTATTAGCATATTCTCCACAGCTTCAAAGAAATCACTCATACCTGTATTTTAATACAAAAAATAAAAAAAATAAAGCAAAAAAGGCTTCAGATATCTAAACTATAGTGTAAAGTCCATCCTTATTCCTCTTAAAGTATTTTTGATTTACAAGATTCACTAAAATAGTATTTTTCTTGAAATATCTTTCTTTATTTACTCTTTTAATTATTTCTTCTTTATTTAATGGTCCCTCTCGCTTTAAAATGTTCGCAATAACTTCACGAGCAATGCCTTTTTTATAACCCCATTCAGAGAGAGCGTACATTCCCCTACCGACTAAAACAAATCTTGAATCTTTGATAAGTTCGTTGTGACATGTGGCATAATGAATCTTCTTATTAAAAACTCTAAAAATAGAATCCGCAACTTCTTTAAAATGCAAAGGTGTCCCGTGCCTTTTCATAACTAAAAAAGCATAATCTCTTACCCCCCGAATACGAATGTTCGGAGAAGATGCTTTACCCCATTCGCCAAGAGGATTTTTGACTACAACTTTAGATATTGAAAGCCACCTTCGAGCAATTTCTTCATCTCTATATTGTTCCGACAACCCTCCCAGGTGATCAAAGAATTTCTTGATCATTTCTGTTTCAGACATAAGGTCTTCGTCATTCAAACTTGCATAAAGTTTTCGCAGAGCTTCGTGCACTTTTTCAGTCATTTCATTGTCTATGCTCCAACGAGTATGAAAATGGTCGTCTTTACGGTGTTTTTTGAAGATATCAGACAATACTAAAAAAAAATTAATATGGTTTTGAGTTTCCTTGTCTTTTGAAATATAAGGCAATAACTCATGTTCGGCAACAATTGACCCTAACTTATACATCAAAGCCTTAAGTTCATCAAAAACAGCTTGTTCTCCTTTATAAACATCAGACTTTTTAACAAAACTTAAGGCCGCGTCCTCAAGTTGACGCACACGTTCTCTTGTAATTTTGTATTTTTTGCCAATCTCTTCAAGAGTTTTCTTCTCTCCATCAGAAGTTAAACCAAAGCGATTCATAATAACATCAAATGCCCGAGGAGTTAACCGTGAGGTTATTTTTTTAGTAACTTTTTTAGGCTTAAAAGATATTATTGACATAATGACTTAATTGAAAATTGTTAATTTTTAAAAGTTATAAAGCAATCCTGTTAGTCTTGGCTCTATCCAACTCGGTTAAATATTTTTTGCGAAGTCGCACAGATTTTGGGGTTATTTCTAGATATTCATCTTCATTCATAATTTCTAATCCTCGTTCTATGCTTAAAGTAAAAACAGGATTCAACACTACCGCTTCATCTGTGCCAGAAGCCCGCATATTTGTAAGTTGTTTTCCTTTTGTCGGATTGACTGACATATCTTCTCCTTTCAAAACATTCCCGATGACCATACCTTCATAAACCTCTGTTCCGTGTTCTACATAAAGAATACCGCGTTCCTGTAAATTTGCAAGAGAGAAAGCCACAGCTTTGCCAAAAACCATAGAAATCATAGAACCAAATTTGTGTTTTTTTATTTCTCCCGCATATTCTTTAAATCCTGTAACCCTCGAACTCATTATTCCTTCTCCTTTAGTATCTATAATAAATTCTCCACGATAGCCTAAAAGTCCGCGTGTCGGTATATCAAAAATAATTCTGGCTATATTTTCTTTTTCTGCCATATCTTTCATAATGCCACGTCGCTTGCTGATTTTTTCTATCACATTGCCACTTGACTCCATCGGAACATCAATAACTAATTCTTCATAAGGTTCCGTTTTAACTCCATTATTATTTTTTATAATAACTTCCGGTTGAGAAACTTGCATTTCAAATCCTTCTCGGCGCATATATTCTAAGAGGATTGCTATATGGAGCTCTCCTCGTCCATAGACTTTGAAGAAATTTGGTCCTGACTTTTGCTGATTATTTTGATTTGAATCTGCCGGCATAGATGGAGAAAAATCAACTTTCAATCCGACATTTATTTCAAGTTCTTTTTCTAATCTCTCTTTGATCTGTCTTGAAGTGACGAATTTCCCTTCGCGACCCGCAAATGGAGAATTATTTACCAAAAAATTTAAAGAGAGTGTTGGTTCATCAATAGCAATATGAGGCAGTGGTTTCATATTTTCATCATCACACAATGTCTCACCTATATAGATATCCGGGATGCCAGCCAAAAGAACAATATCGCCAGAGGTGGCAGAAGCAACTTCTTTTCTAGTTATGCCTTCAAAAGAAAAGAGCTTTGTTATCTTGCCTTTGCGTGTTGCATTTTCTCCTTTGATAAAAATAGCGTTTCCCGTAAAAATTGTTCCAGAATAAATTCGCGCTACTGCGAGCCTACCTAAGAAATTATCATATCCTAAATTAAAAACTTGGGCAGACATTTTTTCATCTTCTTTAGTTATGGCTGGTGATACTTTTTCTAAAATTATATCTAAAAGAGGAGAAAGATCAGTGGATTTCTCTCCTAAATTCCTAAATGCCTTGCCTTCACGACCAATAGCATAAATTGTCTCAAAATTTGCTTGCTCCTCACTTGCGCCCAATTCAAAAAATAATTCCAAAATTTCATTATGCACTCTCTCTGGCTCGGAAGCTTTTTTATCTATTTTATTTATAACCACTATCGGCTTGAGCCCTAACTCTAAAGATTTTTTTAAGACAAATCTAGTTTGAGGCATTGGTCCCTCAACACTATCTACTAATAGTAAAACTGAATCGACAGCGCGCAGAACACGTTCTACCTCCGAACCAAAATCTGCGTGGCCGGGAGTATCTACAATATTTATTTTAGTACCCTTATAATAAATAGATGTGTTTTTTGAGTAAATAGTAATACCGCGCTCTTTCTCTAGAGCGTTAGAATCCATGGATATTCCCTCGTCCTGAAATCCGCCATTTTGCTTCATTAGAGCATCAGTCAAGGTAGTCTTGCCATGGTCCACGTGAGCTATTATCGCTATATTTCTAATTTCCATTTTTAAAAATTTTTCTTTTTACTAATTAAACAAAAAAGCCCTAGGGCTTTTGAAAATTAATTTTATAATAACATAAATCTTTGAAAGTGTAAATTTATTCCCATTCTTGATTCAATCTCTTGGTGCAACATTCCACATTTCTGTTGAATAGTTCATAAATAGGGACGTCCCGACATGGCATTGCCGATGGCGGGACGTTCTTCTCACTTGCTTGTTAGTCTCCCCCATAAATTGTCAGCTAAGTCAACCGGGGTCTTGGCCCTTATCCTCATAAGGACCAAGTCGCAACTATCACATGTTTGAAGAGTTGACGAAACTCTTCCCCCCACATCCACTCCCAACCTCTCTCCCCACTCAATGTTTAAGATAAGATCAGAAAGGTGGGCCTGGTCAAGAAGGGGGATAAGACGATTCTCTGCATGCAATATGTTGAGAGCGGCTATAGTACCTCGTTCTTCCGCCTCGTTATATTGCGCAAGAGTTTTGATCACCCTCCCTTCTTTCGAAAGGAAAACGTGAACCTCGTACTTCCTTCCGGGAATGTATAACTCCATCCCCACTGCTATATTGTTTATATAGCAGGTCTCTTCTTTCCCAATCCTCTGAAGTCCTCTCTCTGTTAGAACATACACGCACCTATTCTGAAAAGGAAAACGTATATGATCTTTACGCGACGCTTCAACCAACAAATCCACCATCTGATCACGCAGATGAGGTGCCAGTTGAACCTGTTCGTTGCCCTGCCAAGTTCTGACCTCCCAGACTCCAAAAAGGTCCATTATCACTGTTTCAGCAGGCCACATCGTTTTTTGTAAAACGATGGACTCTCCTCCCCCTTCATTTCCCCCCGCTATTGTGTATTCAAAAAGACCAACGCGATTTTTTCCTTTAGAAAAATCGTCCTCAGAAAACTCATAGCAGTACCAGATCGTATAAAGCGGTATAAAGGAAATAAGGAACCACGTCATTATTTTAGACCAAGACTTCATAACTCCTCCTTCTTTTTGTTTCTCAGGATTGAGAAAACAGTTGCAATCGTATTTTCCGTGGCAACAAAGAAGACACTTTTTTATTATTTTTTTAATGTCCTCTTTGTTGTCACGGAATATCAAAGAACTTTCACATTTCACACACTATAACATATTATAAGAATTTGTCAATTCTTCCGTAACATCCCAATAGCTTGGAATCATTTATAGATTTAATTATTTACTACTTTTGTTCTGTAAGTTTTTTAAAATCCTCTATAAGTTCTCCTCTCAATGACTGCAGAGCTTTCGCCATACGAATATGAAATTCAGGAATCTCATGCCCCATACTCTCCATAAGCTTTGCGGGATCTGTATCATCTTCACTAATGTCCTTTGTAACGCGACTCGCCTGTTCAGGAGTAAGTAACGCCACCATTTCAAGAAAAAGTCGTGCTACTACCCTGTTTTCTACTTCTTCCAATAAGCGCTTGGACGTTTCGGTTCCTTCCGTGCTAACTCCGGACTCTTGAAGAATCTCGTTAGAAAAAGAATTTATAAAATCATTTATTTTATTTTCATTCATATATTTTTTTATTAATTTTTAAGGTATCGCACCGAAAGTAGCAACACGTGCGGCTTTGTGCGCACTTTTAAATCCAAAGGTCGCTATTCGCCATGCCATTGGAATACCAGTAGCATCAAAACCACCTCGTATAAAAACCTTACTATATAAACTAATCTTTGGTAAAAGATTGTTGTCATATTTTAACTTTTGCTTAATTGGGTCTATATCTTTTCCAAGATGTTCACCGAACTGTGAAAGTATCTCTGTCGCTAATGCAATATCAGATTCAGCAAGAGCTTGTTGGTTGCTAACTATATCTTCAACAATTTTTTCCTGTCTATTTATTCCTTCTTTTACTTCCTCCCCTACAACAATACGTGGAGCCTGTGTCATATCATGAAGAACACTTGCGCGAGCAGCACGTACTGACCCAGCGAATATCAACCATTCTTCTTGTGAAAGTTTATGTCCAAGATGTTTAGGGTCTTCGGACACATTTTTGAAATATGCAATTAGGTCAAGCCTAGGGTCATGGCTATCTTCTGATATTTTACCATTTTCAATAAACTCATATGATTTTTGTATCAGGTTGTCTATCAATCCAAACCCCGACCGCTCACGCATAGTATGAATCATGCTTAGCCCACCACCTACAATACCAGCGCCTAAAAGAAAAGCTCCGACAGCAAGGGGTGGTTTTGAAAGCATCTCGGTTGTGGGACCAGCAATATTGTTTATAAATGTTTCTGAAGCATAATTTACGGCCATCGCTCCGCCTTCTTGAACTTTTTCTGTTGCATGAACAAGCGCAGCCTGCGCAGTATTAGCTATTGAGTTAACCGTATCTCTTAAGGTACCAAAAAAGTCTGTTTGAGTAACCTGCTGAGTAATTGTTTCAACAGCTTTACTTGGCATAGGAACATTTTTGCTTCCAACCTCTAATAACATTTTTTCTCTAAGATACCCCTTAGCTATTTCAGCTGCATATTTACTTCCTTCGTCCATAGCAACCGCTCCAGTACCAACACCTGCCATTTTAGGAACAATCCAATTAATAACGTTATTAAAAACCTTTAATCTCATTAAACCTTTTTCCTCAGTATCCTGTAAAATTTTACCAAGAAGTTCTAAAGTTGAGCCATCAAACAAATCACAATTACCACCAATTTCTAATTTTTCTAAAAGTATCTCTTCATGTCTTCTCTGCTCGACTTTACGAGTTTCTAGTAAGTTATTAAAATTTTTAAAATTCTCTGTGAGCATAGTAATTTACTATGTTTATATAATACAACAAAACAGTTTTAGTCGTCAAATAAATTTTGACATAATAACACAGAAAAATCCTCTCTTGCGAGAGGATTTTTCATTTTTTTGGTCTTGCATCTATAAGCCGAATTTTGTGTATTTTGTTAAAACAAAATAGATAGCAATTTATCTAGGCCCTCGATTACTCTCGGGCTCAAGCGATTCTCCCCGCCCTCTTGAGTGCTCAATATAAACTTTTTCAATTCAACGTTACAAAATATCTGACTAAATATATTGCAAACATAAAGTTCAGCACTCAAGAGGGCGGGGCACGATCTTGCACAGAGGTAAGGATTTAGCCGTTTCACCCTTCGACTTCGCTCAGGGCAAGCCCTGAGTTTATATAAAGATTTATCCATTACTGGATATCTTAATTCTTTCGAATTAAGACGTCTCTGCTCGCACCTATATATTGCTATATGTGGGCGTTACCCACTACCATGCTACCAACTCTTTTAAAAAAGAACTGGTCTGTGTTCGGACTTTCCTCTATCACCACGCCATAGCCTAAGCGAAGGCGGGTAATAGTAGCTATCCAATGCAGGACCAGATACAATCATACCATAAATTATCAATATGTAAACTTAATTTTATCTCCAACTTGTAGATTATTTTTATCGGAAAAACCTGCTACAACTTCTAAGATATACTTGGCATCTTTATCAGGAATATAAGTATTAGGATATTCTTCCGGTCGAGCATATTTTTTTATATAAACTACATTCATATCTTTCCCGATCCAAATAATATCTATTGCGAAATTCATACTTTTCATCCAAAAAGGATATTTGTCTGGATAATCAAAAACAAATAGCATACCTTCGTTATTATTCAGATATTGTCGGTCCGAGAGTCCTTGTATTTGGGTTTCTGGAATTAAAGCGAGTTCAACTTTAATATTAACTCCAGCTATTTCCACTTCTTTAATATTTTCAGCCTTTAAATTTTTAGAAGGCTGATTAATTAAAAAAAATCCCGCTAAAAAGAAAAAAATAATTATAAAAATAGAAAATCTTTTTTGCATTTTTATTTTACAAACTATTTATGGTCTCCATTATTCCAGCCAAAAAGTTTAGCGATAGAATCAGCTGTTTCTCTTTTGCGAGCAATCTTTATTGTCCCATCTTGAGCAATCAATTTGGTGGGAGAAGAAAGAAGACAGTGATGAGAAGCGAGCGCGTCTTGATAAGCGCCAGTATCAAAAATTGCCAAATATTGTGTTTCCCCTTCTTTTAACTTAGGCATCAATACATAACTACCCCCGGAGGTATATTTGTCATCTGAATCACAAGAACTTCCCGCTAGCCATACGCTCTTTAGGGCTGTTGTATTAGCATGATTGACCGGCGCTATGTGCCATTTTTGGTGGATAGCCCAAGTGTCCAGAAGATCATTCATAAAACTTCCATCAATTACATACCAGGATTTGGCATTTGCTTTTGGAATTGGTTTTTCTGCGATAATACTATAAATGGTAACCTGCGCTGGAGCTACAATATAACGCCCCCACTCTACTGCCAGATTTGGATGTTTAATGCCAGCGTTATCACTCATTTTCTTTAGAAGTTTAACTATCTGTTCTGAAACTTTTTTTGCTCCATAAAAAGATTTTTTTTCATACGGAACACCAAAGCCACCACCGACATCTAGTGTTTCCAAATTCGGTTGATTTTTTAGTAATTTTATATATAGATTCATTGCTTCTTCGATAGGCTTGAGCACGCTTCCGGCAGTATTAATCTGTGAACCTATATGATAATGAAGAACTTTTAAATTTTTCATTTTCGGTAAATCCAAAAGTTCCTTGCTTGAGAAACCAAAACGGTCAACTTTTTTATCCCAGTGAGTGTCTGCTTTAGTATCTAAATTAACCCGAATACCCACATCTCCTTTATATTTAGACAATCTGTCAAGTTCATGCTCGTCTTCTATGATAGGCACAATGGAAAGATTTTTAGACCGTAATTCTTCTATAAGTTCTATGTATGTTTCAGTTTTCGGTCCATTACAAAATACTCGAATTTTAGAATGAAATTTCTCCGCTTCCCAGAGCTTTTTTATCAGCCATAGCTCATTGACTGAACCAACCTCCATATGCGCTCCTTCAGAAATGAGTGGCATGATAAACTCTTTATTCTGGTTCACTTTCATCGGGTAATGATAATAAAATTTACCACGATATCCTCCTATTTTCATATAGGCGCGAAAGTAATCTTGTAAATCTTCCAGACGTTCTTCTAAAATAAAAGGGAAAACTATTTCAGTGGGCGTGCCGTATTTTTTTATAATTTCATTCAAATTATAAATATAATTTCCTTCCTGCACCACTAGCTCTCCATCTTTGGTCACGTCAAAATATTGAGTATTAAATTCAGGAACTCCCAGTTTCCAAAATTTTCTCCAATTCTTTCCCTGTTTTTTTATTTTTTTAGTTTTTTTCTCTGGCATTAAAGTGAAATTATTATAACAAGTATCAAAAAAAATGCAATTATTTTTATGACTTTACCCCTACAAACTTCAACTCCTGAATATTTACTGGACTTACAAGTAACGCTTTGACAGAAGAATCACGCGGGTCGGAAATTATCGTTTCTACAATACCTAAAACATAAGGAACAATACCGGGTAAAACCACTTGATCTCCTTTTGCTAATGTGAAATCTTGAGGCATTATCATTTCAAAATTACCTCCTCCTCCTCGCCCGATAATCTCCGAAAAAACATCTTTGCCTGATATTATCACCTGTGTTTTCTCGCCCGGACTTGAAAACAAAATGACCTTAGAAGAATTTAAATAAGTTTCAACTATGCGTCCAATGGGCACATTGCTTAATACCTCGCCCGTCTGGCTATGACCTAGGGCAAAAACTATATTTCCTACTTTTATATCCTCATTTATACCTGCATCAATAACAAGCGTATTATAAAAACTTTGGTTTGGTTTAGATAAAATAACAGCTAAAGTCGTAACTGTTTTTCCATTTTCCCCTGTCTGCGCAGGCAGGCGCCCTAAAATCTCCTTGAGATTAATATTTTCAGCTAAAATAGAATTGTAATTTGAAATTTTGATTTTATTTTCAGTTATTTCAGATTGTAAATTTTGATTTTGCAGATAGAGAGAATTTTTAGAAATAAAATACGATTTAATATTAACAAATTTATCACCAATATTATTTCCTAAAACTAAAACTGGACGAAAAATGATATGACTCGCGTAAGACAACCCATAAAAAATACCCGACCTAAAATAAATAAAAATAAATAAAAAAATAAGAATAAATATAACACTAAAAAATTTCTTTCTTTTTGTTTTTTTATCTAGGAGGTAACTCATCTTGATTCCCAATCAAAACTTCTTTATAAAATGACATGTTGTCTAGAATTATTCCTGTGCCTCTCGCAACAGATGAAAGCGGGTCTTCCACCACATAGACTGGGATTTTGAGAACATGCCCCAACAGTCGATCAAGTCCGGGTATCAAGGCTCCTCCACCAGATAAAGTTATGCCTCTGTGCATTATGTCGGATAAAATTTCAGGTGGCGTTGTTTCAAGCATATCTTTTACACCTTCCACTAATTCTTTAATTGAGGCTTTGAGCGCTTCACGAATATCAGAATCAGTCACTACCACAACGCGAGGCAATCCAGTTAAAATATCGCGTCCATGAATTTCTGTTTCCATGTATTCGGAAGGCAATACAGAACCAATAGCGATTTTTACCATTTCAGCCGTTCTCTCGCCAATAAGTATTTTAAATTCATCACGCATATGGGTGATTATGTCATTATTCAACCTGTCGCCAGCTATTTTTAAATTTTTCGATTTTACAATTCCACCCAAAGAAATCAGCGCAATATCAGTCGTTCCTCCACCGATGTCTATAATCATAGAGCCGACAGGATCCTTGATAGGAAGTTTAACTCCAATAGCCGAAGCCATTGGTTCTTCCACTAAAAAAACTTCTCGCGCTCCAGCAGAACGAGCCGCATCATATACAGCGCGTGTTTCAACATTGGTTGTGTTAGTCGGCACACCGATCAAAACTCTCGGTCGCGCTAATTTTTTAGATATCTTGTCTGCTTTATTTATTAAATAGGAAAGCATCTCTTCGGTAACCTCAAAGTCCGATATAACACCATCCACCAACGGACGAATAGCTTTGATATGTCCGGGTGTGCGACCCAACATTTCTTTAGCTTTTGCGCCAACTGCTAAAATCTGATTTGTCTTGATATTAACAGCCACAACAGAAGGTTCGTTAATCACTATCCCATGACCTTTTAAATAGACTAAGGTATTTGATGTGCCTAAATCTATACCTATATCGTTAGAAATTAATTTATAGAGTTTTTCAAACATAGTTTCAATAATTCATCTTCAGAAATAATTTTCCCCTTTTCTTCAACGCGTTTTTTAATTTCTATTCCTCCCTCCTTTAAACTTCGAGCGGAAACAACTGCTCTAAGAGGAATGCCCATCAAATCTGCGTCAGAAAATTTTTCTCCACTAGATATGTTTAGACGGTCATCAAACAAAACTTCAACATTATTTCTTACCAAAGTCTCATAGATTTTATTAGATTCTTTTAAAATAACTTCGTCTTCTCCTAGAGCAAGTAAATGAATCTGAAATGGCGCTATAGATTCAGGCCAAATTATTCCTTTATCATCTGAAAGCACCTCCACAACCGTGCCCATAAGTCTGCCTGGACCAATACCATAACTGCCCATAAATACTAGATTGTTTTTCCCTTTTTCATTAGTAAAAACCAAATGAGGATCTGAAAATTTTGTGCCAAGTGTAAAAATATTTCCTACTTCTACTGCTTTATTTTCCACCAAAGTATCTTTTGAAAGTCCTAAATTTTTAATAACTTCATCATTATATACTTCTTTATTCACAGCCATTCCTTTATTTTCGTCAACGTATATGGTGTCTTCTCCCGCGCTTGTAATAGTTTGAAACTCGTGAGAAAATTTTGAAAACGCTCCTCCCGAAGCAAAAGTAAGATATGTTAAATGCCCAATACCCGTACGCTTAAAAATATTTTTATAGGCTTCTTTTACCTGTTCATAAAATTTCTCGTGCTCTTTTTCATCTTTAGAAAAAGAATAGAGGTCTTTCATAATAAATTCACGAGTGCGGATAATACCAGACCTAGCCCTAACTTCATTTCTAAATTTTGTCTGAAATTGATATAAAGAAAAAGGCAAATTTTTATATGAAGAAATAAATTGTTCGAGCATATTTGAAACTGGTTCCTCGTGAGTTGTGGCAAGACCAAGTTCTTTAGAACGTCCTTTGTCATGATCTGCGTCAACTCTCAAATTAGTTTTGAACCAAGGTAATTTATTATCATCCCATCTATCGGTCCTTTCCCAAAGTTCAGGCCTTTGTAAAGTACTCATCAATACTTCCTGTCCTCCGATAGCATTCATTTCTTCACGAATAATATTTTCTATTTTTTTTAGCACCAATAATCCAAGTGGCAGATAATCATAAACTCCAGCCATTTCTTTATTTATAAAACCCCCACGAATAAGCAACTGCGCGTTTTTTGACACCTCGTCCGCTGGTATTTCTCTTCTTGTTTTAGTAAAAAGTTTAGATTGCCTCATTGGACTATCTTACCCTAAAACTTTTTACTTTGCAAAAAGTTCGGGCGACCTAAGTTCTTTTAGGTTTAACCCAAAAAAAGTCTTTTGGTCAAAGTTTAAAATACTTCTAAACATAAAAACAGAGTTTGCAAAATATGCGACTTTCTGTTATATTATGCAAATGCAAAAAGTAAATAGAAAGGAAGAGAATACTGATGTCCAAGAAAACTATGTCGGGTCGTCATTGATAGAACAAATGTTCAAAGTTGGGGCGCATTACGGCTATTCAAAAACAAGAAGACACCCAAATCTCTCAAAATATATATACGCTACAAAAAATAAAATAGACATAATTAATCTTGAAAAAACAAGTATTATGCTAGAGAAGGCTACAGAATTTGTAAAAAGTTTGGGAGCGCAGAATAAAATTGTCCTTTTTGTCGGAACAAAGCCTGAAGCTAAAGATACAACGAAAAACATGGCTATGTCTTTGAATATGCCCTATGTTAATGAACGTTGGATTGGAGGCACTTTGAGTAACTTCACAGAAATAAGAAAAAGAATTGTAGAACTTGAAAATTATCGCAAAGACAGCGCAGAAGGCGGACTTGATAAATATACTAAAAAAGAACGGGGGGTTATGGCAAAAAAAACAGAAAAGCTTGAAAGATATTATGCTGGACTTGTTGGCTTGAAAAAAACTCCAGATGCATTGTTTATAATAGACGCAAAAAAAGAACATATCGCCACAACAGAAGCCAAGAAATCCAATGTGCCCATAATTTCTCTAATGAATTCTGATTCAAATATTAAAGACATTGAATACCCTATCGTCGGTAATGACTCCAGCATCCCTTCTATAAAATTTTTCAGTCAAGCTATTACGAATGCTTATAAGAATGGAACAACTTCTGTTCCCGAAAAAATATTCTAAAAGATATGCCTATTCAAATCACAACAGAGCAAGTGAAGGAGCTTCGTGATGCCACTGGTGTTTCCGTGATGCAGTGTAAACGCGCCTTAGAAGAAGCTCTTGGCGATATGAAAAAAGCTTTGGCTATTTTAAAAAAGACGAGCTCGGATATTGCGCTAAAAAAAATCAACCGCGAGGTCAAAGACGGCGCGGTAATGATTGGAATAAAAAATCAAAAAGCTGTTTTAGTATCTCTCCATTGCGAAACTGATTTTGTATCTAGAAATGAAGACTTTACAATATTGCTAAAAAATCTGGGGAACATTGTCCTTGAAAATGGAATAGAAAAAATGAAAGAAGAAGCGAAAGAAATGATAAATACTGTAATTCAAAAAACTGGGGAAAACATACAATTAGGCGATGTCTATGAAGTATCAGGCGATGTTCTAGGAGGTTATGTGCACAACAATAAATCTGGAGTAATCGTTAGCTTAATTGGTGGAAATACAGAACTTGCAAAAGACATAGCGATGCACATTACCGCAATGAAACCAGAATACATAACGTCAGATGAAATAACTTCTGATACAAGAAAAATGATGTTAGAAATTTTCCAAAAAGAATTAGCAAGTATAGACAAACCTGAAGAAATAAAGAAAAAAATGCTAGACGGCAAAATCAATACTTATTTTAAAGAAAAAACTTTGTTGGAACAACCGTTTATTAAAAATGGAGAGGAATCAATCAATGAGCTTTTAGAAAAATCAAAAGCAAAAATAAAGGAAGTAAAAGTTTATTCAATATAAAATAATATGATATATTTTCTTCTAATTTTATTCTTTACATCGCTTTTTTCTATCATTTTTATGATAGGGAAAAAATTATTTTTATTACAAAACGGACAAATAATAACTAGCAATATAGAAGTTCTTTTTAGAATTTCACACTTAGAAAAAATTAAACTTTTTACTATTAAAAATATAAAAAAATACGGACATATATTATTAGTGGAAATACTTCGGTCGTATATCCGATTCTCTAATTTTTTAAAAAATAAATATCAGGAAATAAAAATTAAAATAAAGACTTTGGGTAAAAAAAATAATCCAAATGGCGAAGAGAAAGAAATTTCTAAATTCTTAAGAATCATAGGAGACTACAAAAACAAAATCAGAGAAATTAAACACAAAATCAAAAAAGAAGAGAATTTGTAAATAATATTTATGAATTATGAAACTCAAAAATATCAACTTTCTTCCGGTACAGATTTTTTGAAGCTTAAAAAATCTTGAAGTTCTCGGCTCGTCAGCCTCGAAACCCCTGCATAAAGTTATATTTTTGAGTTTCATAATTCGAAGTAATATGATATTGTATCTGAGTTAGTAATTGCCGGCATAGCTCAGTTGGTAGAGCAACGCTTTTGTAAAGCGAAGGTCGCGGGTTCGAATCCCCCTGCCGGCTCCAGAATTATTGTCCTAGAAATATTCCAGCGACAAGTCCGGCTATTAGAGCTACGCCCCCCAGCGCTAGAACTCTCAAACCTGATTTTATTAAAGGCTGTTTAGTAAACTTCGTAGTACTCATTCCGAGAGCAAAAAGCCCAATCAAAGTTATTGTTATTGAAAGAGGAATGGCATTTTTGATAGGTAAAATAAAATAAGCAAATAATGGAATTACCCCACCCAAAACATAAGCGAAAAACATATAGAATCCACCTTTAGTAGATACAGACTCTTGATCACCCGAGATTTTCAATTCACGCATAATCATTTCTTTCAACATAAGTTCTTTATTTTTAGATACTTCCTCGGACATTTGGGTTGCTAAATTTTTTGACCAACCATCCTTCAAATACATTTGGTGGAGTTCTTCTTTTTCTTCTTCTGGAAATTGTTCTAATTCTTCTTTTTCTTCTTTTATTTTTCTTTCTTCCATTTCTTCTTGAGAGCGATTTGACAGATAAGACCCTATACCCATAGAAATAGATTCTACGGAAATAATAACCACCCCTGCGAGAATAACTATAGCCTGGTTGTTGCTACCTATGGCTATGCCAGTAATTGAACCTAAGGTTGAAACCATACCATCTTCTATGCCAAAAACCACTTCTTTCAGGACATCTGTAAAAAGAAATTTTTGATGATGTATATAATCTTTATTTATTTCTTTATGTATTTCCATTTGATTTTGTTTCCTGAAGCTTGAAAGACTTTTGGACTTTTGCGTCAAGTTCATCAATACTATGGAAGCCCGTCAAGAGTTCGTCTCCTAAGACAAGAGCCGGAAGTTCTGTATCCTTTATTTTATAAATTTTAAGCAAGGCTTTGACCACAGAAAGATCCGTACTATAATCAAAAGAATAGACACGAAGTTCTGGATATTTTTCACGAAGTTCTGAAAGGACTATACTCTCTCGTTCACATTCACTGCAGTTTTCAGCTGTAGTATAAAAATAAAGAATAAAGGCAGACTTTATTTTACAGCTCGCAGATATTTTTTTCATTAATAAGTAATCTTTAATCTGAAGCAATGAATAGTATTTTTTTAAATAAGAAACCTCATCTATCGAACCCAAATTTTTCTGTCCCCATTCGAGCTTATTGCCAATATCATCAAGTTCATCAGAAAGTATAGATGCTGATACATTATTACAGGAGAGTTCTTGAAGTAATGAAAACTGTGTTTCTGAAGAAAGAATATTTATGGCAATTTGATCTTGTATTGATTTTATTTGATCAATTTTTTTATTGCCGAGATAATTACTAAAATAACCTGCCGTTAAAAAAAGACCGGCAGTAATAAAAAATACAATTAAATATTTCTTCCAATCAATCATGAATTAAGTGTTATTTTAGTAATCATCTCCAGGCAGGCTTCCTCTTTAAAATAGTACTATAAATTGCCTTTAAAAACCAAAATGGAGCAAGAAAACGAAAAACTATTAAAAAATAAATCATATTAAAAGACAAAACCCATTTCCCTTCTGACATTCTTCTTCCAAAAACTATTCCAAAAATAACCAAAAGATAAATCAAAAAAACTAAAAATACATATGAACTAGTATCTATAAAAAAAAGATCAAAGTTGTAACTTTTAAAAGACAAATTCCATCCTATGGTATTGAAAGTAATAAACTTCAGATAAATAAAATTAATTGAACTATAAACTAGCCTGCCAAAAAGGTAACTTATGGCAAGAATAGAGACAACACCTGTTGGTAGAATAAATAGAGAAAAGTTCCCATATTTTTTTTTCAACAAAACATCACGATAATCAATTGTATTATTTATAAAACCGTAAATCCAACGCAGTCTTTGCTTGTATAATTTGATAATTGTGTTCGGTGTATTAGTATAAACGAAAGCGTCATTACAGTGTTCTATTTTACAATTATTTTTTTGCATTCTGTAAGCAATTTCCATATCCTCTGTATTGTGTCCGTGTCGATAAGGTCCCAAATCGTCAAAAACTTTTCTCCGAAAGATCGTGAGAGGTCCTGGAGTCACATTAATAGCCCCCAAGAAACTAAGCATTTTCTTCGTATAAACGCCCATATGGTATTCGGCTTTTTGAGCATTTTGAATTAAATTCTTTGGATTATAGACAACAACTGAAGGAACAACAGCCATAATACTCTTGTCTTTTTCAAAATAACTCATAATGCGAATCAGGGACTCCGGATCGGCCAAGGTATCTGCGTCTAAGGCCCCAAAAAAACTTGTCTCTGAATGTTTTAATCCTAAATTTAGAGCTGTATATTTGCCACCATTTTCTTTTTGAAAGATTTTTATATTTGGATATTTTTTAAACTTACGAATTATATTCCAAGTGCCATCAGTAGAACCATCATCAATGAGTAAAATTTTTAATTTATCTTGCGGATAATTTAAGGCGAGAAGCGAGCGTATTGTTTTATAAACAGTACTCTCTTCATTCCAGCACGGCACAACAATGGTTACTGTTTCATATTTATTAAGCTTAGTTTTTCCATTTCTAATAACTATTTTTTTTCTATTTTCAAAAAATGTAACAAGAAAAAAGACCTGCGCGTAGACAGACAAAAAGATTAACACATAAAATATTATGTTTGGAATTAAAACCATATAGCTTCTATCGCGAAATATTACATATTACTCCCAGTTTTACCACCAGCAACACAATTAGCGCATTCTGCCATGCACTTATTGCACTTACAACCAAAAATACTCATAACAGCGGCAACACCTACTAACAAGTAGACAACAGCTTCTAAAGTTGGCATAGAACCTAGAGCTATGTTAACAACATTCCAAGACTCTGCGTTCAAAAGCATCCCTACACCTACCAATCCCCAATTTAATCCTCCTGCAACTAATAAAACCTGGGCAATCATAGACACAGCACACCCACCCCACTTGTGATTACAATTTGAATGACACATATGTTTATACTTTAAAAATATTTAATAAATACAATACTTTGCTTGAACGACCAAACAAGCAAATTAAATTTTATAACTTTGAATTACGAAACTCGTCGAAGGCATGTCTTTTTTAGGGGGTTTCGAGGCTGTCGAGCCGAGAACTTCAGGATTTTTTAAACTTAAAAAAATCCGTACCCTAGAAAAAGACATGCCTAGAAAGAGTTTCGTAATTCAAAGTTGCTATAGCTATTATAGCATAATACAAAAAGATGCTATAATAAAGATATTAACAATTAAAAAATAAATAAATGGAAGAATATAATATTGAAGACAAAGAGAAAAATAAACTTACAAACGATAGCGCGATAATAAACACCAGCGCAAATAAAAATCAAGCGCAAATAGCTGGAGCGATAATTATAGCGGGAATTCTTATCGCTGGGGCAATCTTAATAAAAGGAAATACCTCGCCAACCATATCAACAGATGTGTCAATCTCTAAAACTATTGGTTTAAACGTAAAATCTTTTAATGCTTGTCTTCTAAGCGGAAAATTTAAAGATAAGATTCAAGCTGATATTGATGATGGAGTTAAAGCTGGTGTAAATGGAACACCATCTTCTTTTATATTAAAAAATAATATTGTGGTTGATACTATTGAAGGAGCTCAACCTTTTGAAGGGGTAATGCAAAAAATTACAGATGCATTAACAAATGACACAAAATCGATAACTACAGAAATGAGGGCAGTTTCGTTAGATGACCATATTTTAGGAAATATAAATGCAAAAATAATTATAGTGGAATATTCAGATTTAGAATGTCCGTTTTGTAAAGTATTCCACGAGACTATGCATCAAGTAGTAGAAAAAAGTAATGGAGATGTAGCTTGGGTGTATCGTCATTATCCAATTGCTCAGCTTCACCCAAAGGCTTTTCGTGAAGCTGAAGCCACAGAATGCGCCTTCGAACAAAAGGGAAATGATGGTTTCTGGAAATATACTGACCAACTTTTTAAAATCACTCCGTCTAACAACAAATTTGACGAAACAAAACTTTAATATTATTTCTACTTAATCAAAATAATTTTTTAATCTAGAAATTTTTTCGTGCTGACGAAGTTTTTCGTGAACTTTGGCTTCGATTTGGCGAATACGTTCGCGTGTGACATTGAATTCTTCTCCTACCCTTTCTAATGTATGTTGAATGCCGTCCAAAAGACCATAACGCATTTCTAAAATTTTACGCTCTTTAGAATTAAGCTCATTCAAGACTTCACGAATTTGATCCGAGAGAATTCTGCGAGAAGATTCTTGATCCGGGCGCAGTATTTTATCATCTGGAATAAAATTTTCTAATGTTGATTTATCATCATCATCTCCTACTGGTTGTTCAAGTGACATAGTTTCTTGTGAAATATTTTCAATTACATGTATTTTTTCAACTGGAATATTCATTTCAGTAGCAATTTCTTCAGCTAATGGTTCTCGGCCTAGATCTTGAGAGAGTCGGCGATGTATTTGTTTATATTTTGAAATTGTTTCTACCATGTGCACTGGAATACGAATAGTCCTACTCTGGTCAGCTAATGCGCGAGTTATAGATTGACGAATCCACCAAGTCGCATAAGTGGAAAATTTATATCCTTTATTCCAATCAAACTTCTCAACTGCCTTAAATAAACCTAGATTGCCTTCTTGGATTAAATCCAGTAAAGTCAGATTAGCAGACCTCCCAACATATTTTTTAGCAATTGATACGACGAGACGTAAATTTGCCCGAGCAAGTAAATTTTTTGCTTCTAAATCTCCACGTTCAATACGCTTAGCAAGATCTTTTTCATCACTTGCATGAATAAGCGGATATTGACCTATTTCCTTTAAATACATTTGAATAGAGTCATGCATCGTGGATTTATTCAAATCTTTGTCGGATAAATCATTATCAAGATTTAATAAATTTCCACCCTCTAGCACATCAATCCCAGCAACTCCAAACTTTTCATAAAGTTCATCTAAGAACAAAATATTATTTTCAATATCCGGGAAAGTTTTTAATATTTCATCATAAGTAATAAATCCCCTTTTGCGTCCTTTTTCTATAAGCTCATTTGAAATGCGAGTCAAGTTTGCCGCTTTTTTTTCTAAAAAAGATAATTTTGCGATTTTTTTCCTCCGACTATGGCTCGATGAGCGAGACTTTAAAACTTTTTTTATTTTATTTTTCTTTACTTTTTTTGTTTTAAACTTCTTGTTTTTTATTTTCTTCACAATTTTTTTGTTTTTTGTTTTTTGTTTTTTCATGGTTCTATCTTATCACCATGACCTCTTCGAGCCTGAGCCTCAGAGCCGAAGGCCTGAGTTTGTCGAACGGGTCATAATTTTTTTAATTAACGACTATTTTTAATTTCTTCTTTTCTTTTATTTATTTTATCGATCTTTTTTAAAATTTCCACCTCCAATTTTTTATCTTTAAGGTTTCTGAAATCTATCATTGTTTTGACAAGCTCTTCATTTAGATACTCTTCTTCAATGGAAAGCAACATTTCATTTACATCTTTTTGCAAATTCTCACTATTTAAATAAAATATTTCAGCTTCATAAATCAAATCTTCTTTCATATCTAGAAAAGCCTCTTTTGCCTTATGTAATTTTGTAAAAATCAACTCTGGTTCTATGGTTCTACTTTTTAAACTCTCTTGCCAAAAAGCTATCCCAAAGAGTCTCCTTTCAATCGGATCTTTTCTCAACTTTTTTTCTACATTTTCTTTTGCAGTTTTTGTTTCTTCTGTTTCATATTTTAATTCTTGCTCAATTTTCTTTAAATCATCTTGCAGAGCATTTTGAGGAATAGATGAGGCGTCGCTTATTTTTTTAATAAAATACATTTTTTCTATTGAACTTTCTAATACATTGACAAATGGCAATATTTTTTCTTTTATTTCCATACCTATCTTACGAGTATCATTTTTGAAATTTTTCAAAACTTTATCTAAAAGAAATTCAATGATATGTTTGGAATTTTTTATCGCAAGACGCCATGCATCCGATCCCGCAATAGAATTATTTTGCGTAATCAAATCCGCAGGATCGATTCCATCCGGCATATCCACCACTTTTACATCCATCCCCAGTGAAAGAGCTATTTTGCCCGCTTTAATGGTAGCATTGGCTCCAGCGCTATCAGCATCAAAAGCAAGCACAATGTTTGAAGAAAGACGGCGAATAAGACCTAAATTTGAAATAACATTCTCTTTAGAAATTGTCGAATCCGATAAAGCTGTGCCAGATGTCGCAACTGTATTTTTATATCCTGCCTGGTGTGATAAAATTAAATCCATTTGCCCCTCAACCAAAATAGAAAAGTTGTTTTTACGAATTGCATCTTTTGCTTTATCTATGCCAAAAAGCACAGAAGATTTGTTGAATATTAAAGTCTCCGGACTATTTAAATACTTGGCGGACTTACTCGCCTCGCTGGAGCCATGGCGAAGCGGGCCATCGTCAACCAGGATTCTGCCAGAAAAAGCGATAACGCGACCACTTGAATCAGAGATTGGGAACATAATTCTTCCACGAAATCTATCATACATTCTTTTATTCAACTTTTCTGCATCATTGTCTGATTTTTTGGCTAATCCTGCTCTCTCTATTTCATTATCAGAAAAATTCTTAGATTTTAGATAATCATAAAGTCTATGCCAATCAAGAAGAGCAAAACCAATTCTAAAATCCTTGATACTTTTTTCTGTTAATCCACGTGATTTTAAATATTCTTGCGCATTCTTGTTTTCTTTTAAATTATTTTCAAAAAACTTTGTAGCTTCTTCTATCGCTGTATATAATTTTTCTTTTTCACTCTTATTCTCTTTGGCTTCTTGCATCTCTTTGCTGTAAACTTCAAGCGTCACTCCAGCTTTATCGGCTAAAAGTTTCAGCGCGCCCTTAAAATCAAGCCCTTCAAATTCTTCCACAAAAGTAAATATGTCTCCAGACGCTCCGCAACCAAAACAATAATAACTTTCCCTCGCCGGCGATACAAAAAACGACGGTGTTTTTTCATTATGAAACGGACACTTACCCTTCCAACTTGCTCCAGCTTTATCTAGTTTTATATAAGATGAAACTAGTGAGAGTATATCTATTTTTGATTTTATTTGATCAACCCCGTTAGAGATTTTCATAAATAAATTCACAAGATTAATTAATATAATGAAACATGCATGGTGTTATCTCTAACGGGGTCAACAAATAATGAAGACATAGTGTTTTTAATCATCACTCTAAAAAACACAAAAACTATTTTTCAGCCATAGTCTTTGTTTTATTCTTGAATCCAGTTCCAGCTGGTATTAATCTACCAATTATAACATTTTCTTTTAACCCTCGGAGAGAATCCACTCCGCCTTTGATCGCATTTTCAATCAGCACACGGTTTGTGTTCTGAAACGATGCGGCTGAAAGCCAACTCTTAGTGCGAAGCGAAACTTCTGTAATACCAAGCACGACTATTTCTGCTTTTGCTTGTTTACCCTCGGGAACCCTGGCATTTTCTTCTATAAATTCGGCATTTTCAACAATATTGCCAATGGAGAAATTAGTCTCCCCTGCATCTTTTATTTTCCTGCGTGAAAACATTTGACGAATAATTATTTCTGTGTGTTTTCTTGAAATTGAAGCGCTCTGCAGTTCATAAACTTTATTTATTTCTCGAATTAAATACTCTTCGACTAATTCTTTACCGCCAAATTTAAAAATCTCAGCGACATCAGCCGATCCATCAGTTAAAAGATCTCCTTTTTTGATTTTATCACCCACCTTAACTGTCGGTATTCTGCGAAATGCCACTACATACTCAATCTCGTTTTTCTTGTTGTCATTTTTGCCATCAAGTTTGACATCCGATAAAACTTTAATAATTTTTTCCCCGCCGGAGAGCGAATGGTCTTGAGAATTAGCAGATTTGTCCTCTTTAGTTGAAATAGAAATTACTTCCCCGTCCGTCTCTGAAATAACTGCAGGATTTTTAGGAATTCTTCTTTCAAATATTTCCTCAACGCGCGGTAACCCAGTCGTTATGTCAGTGCCTGCTACACCTCCTGCGTGAAATGTACGCAATGTTAATTGAGTGCCCGGTTCGCCGATAGCTTGAGCTGCTATAATACCCACCGCCTCACCTAAATCTACTAAACGATTACGCCCTAAATCAAGACCGTAGCACATTTGACAAAGACCGTGAACAGTACGACAAGTCAGTGGAGAACGAACAAACACTTCGGTAAAGCCCGCCCCTTCGATGTTGTGAGCTTCTTCTTTAGTGACTAAAAATCCTTTCTTGTAAAGCACTTTGCCATTTTTATCTTTCAAATCAGTTCCTAATATGCGTCCATGAATATTTTTTGAAAGTGGAATTTCAATTCCAGAAATATTCTCTCTGGTAATTATTTTCCCTTCTTTTGTTCCACAGTCTTTTTCAGTAATAACCACATCTTGAGCCACATCAACCAATCTTCGTGTCAAATACCCAGCTTTAGCAGTGTTGAGAGCAGTGTCTGAAGCGCCTTTGCGAGCGCCGTGAGTAATAACGAAATATTCAATTGGAGAAAGTCCCTCTTGATAAGAAGGAATAATAGGAAATTCCAAAGTCTTGCCTTGATTATTTTGAATAAGTCCAATCATCCCGGTCATTTGCATAAGGGACGACATAGTGCCTCTAGCTTTAGAAGTGAATAAATCATAAGTGGAACTTTTTTTGTCGAGAGTTTTTGGTAAAACTTTTTCCAATTCTTTTTTTGTATGCGTCCAAATTTCAATAATTTTCTGATATTTTTCTTCTTCAGACAAAAGACCTTCACGCCACTGTGATATTGTTTCTTCTTCCAATTTTTTACCTTGAGCTATAATCTTTGGTTTTTCGGGTGACATAGAAACATTGTCCAATCCCCAAGTAGTTCCAGAAACCGTCGCGTATTTAAAACCAAATGCTTTAATTTTGTCTAGAATAGCTGGAATATTTTCCACACCTGAATGTATGATAAGTTCGTCCAAGAGGGCTGAAAGCCTGTCTTGAGTCATTTCATCATTAACATAAGAAAAATCGTCCGGCAAGATGCTATTGAAAAGAAGTTTTCCGACAGAAGTTTCAAATATTCCCGGAGCAAATTTTTTGTATTTGAAATCATCTCTTGCTAGAACTTTTATTTTAGCGCGTAGAGAAATGATCCCGTATTCATAGGCGCTAATAGCAACATTTGGACGTGAAAAATACTTGTCTTCACCTTTTTCCCCATCCATTGATTTTGTCATCCAATAGCTTCCAAGCACCATGTCCATACGAGGGTGCACTATAGCATCTCCGTTTTGCGGTTTAAGTAAATTTTTATTTGAAGCCATTAATTCTTTGGCTTCGGATTGAGCTTCTTCCAGTAACGGAACATAAACTGCCATTTGGTCTCCATCAAAGTCAGCATTAAAAGCCTGACAAACAAGAGGATGAATCTGAATTGCATTTCCTTCAATTAAAATCGGATTAAAAGCTTGAATACCTAGACGATGCAGAGTCGGCGCGCGGTTTAAAAGAACATATTTGCCCGCAATAACTTCTTCCAACATCGCCCAGACCTCGGGAGTGCGTTCTTCTATGAGCTTATTAGCTCCACGAATATTAAATGCCAATTCTGCTTGTAAAATTTTAGAAATTACAAATGGTCTAAAAAGTTCCAGCGCCATATGCTTCGGCAATCCACATTGGTTTAATTTTAGATTGGGACCGACAACAATAACCGAGCGTCCTGAATAGTCCACTCTTTTTCCAAGTAAGTTCTGTCGGAAAAGACCTTGTTTAGACTTTAGATTATCTGACAAGGATTTTAAGGGACGCTTTTGGGATTGACTCATCGCAGCCGAATCATTTTGTTTGGCAATTGAATTATCAATCAACGCATCGACTGCTTCCTGAATAATTCTTTTTTCATTTCGCAGGATTACATCTGGAGCATTAATTTCTTTTAACTTTTTCAAACGATTGTTTCTGTTTATAACTCGACGATAAAGATCGTTTAAATCAGAAGTCGCATGCCTGCCTCCATCAAGAGCAACCATTGGACGCAAAACGGGCGGGATGACTGGGATAACAGTTAGAAACATCCATTCAGGTCGAATCCCCGCATAAGTCATAGCGCGAATAAGAGAAAGCCTTTTTTGCAATTTCTCTTTTTCAATCATACTAACTCCCTCTATCATTTTCTCCGTATAAACTTTTAATTTATTCAAATCTAGATTTTTAAAAATAGAATAGATCGCTTCAGCGCCTATGTTTGCTTCAAAACAAGTTCCGTATTTTAAAGAATAGTGATGAAAAGAAATTTCATTTAAAACTTTTCCTTCATAAATTTCTCCAATCTCTTTTTTTATAACAGAAAGCAGATTCTTCAATTTCTCTCGAGTGTCGTCATCAACTGCATTTTTTAATTTAACTTTATATTCTTTTTCTAGACCCGTGATAACAGACTCTTTTTCTTCTTCATGAACTTTGGTAATTATGTAACCAGCAAAATATATAACCTTCTCTAGATCAGAAACAGAAATATTGAGCAAGATACTCATTCGAGAAGGCACTCCGCGCAAAAACCAAATATGCGAGACTGGAGTTCCTAGCTCTATATGCCCCATTCGCTCACGTCTGACTATAGAACGAGTAACTTCAACTCCGCATTTCTCACAAATAATATCTTTATAACGAATCCTACGATACTTTCCACAATAGCATTCGTAATCTTTTTCTGGTCCAAATATTTTCTCATCAAAAAGACCACCGCGTTCAGACCTGCCAGTGCGGTAATTTATTGTTTCTGGTTTAGTAACTTCTCCAAAAGACCACTCTTTTACCTGCTCCGGTGAAGCCAGTCGTAGAGCTATGGAATCAAATTCAGTTGTGTTTAAGGTTTTCATAGTTTTTTAATTACTTTCTTTTAATAAAAATCTATTATTTTGTTTTAATAGTCTTGTATGTTTTCCCCTTCAATTAAAATCGTAAATTTGTTCACCTCTGGGTATATTTTAGTAATCGTATTTGAAACCAGAGAAAAAACATCCTCAGCTACTCCCTGTCCTCCAGACAAATACTCTTTGCTAAAATTTAGAGTTACATTATTTTCCGCAAGTTTGAGTGAAAGCAATTTGATACCCTTTGGTATTTGCTCATTTGGATTAGACAACTTGCCTTCCGTTAACACTGTTTCTATTGCAATTCTGATCTGCGTTTCCGTATTTGGAATTATCGAAGTTTGTTGTTTATTGAATTGCTGAGATTTTTTTTCGATACTAAAATATCCCACTAGACTCAAGAGTACAACAATAACTCCAATCAAGATAATATTTACAAAACCTTTTTGATTATTTTTCATATTGTTTTTAGTTAAATTGTTAATAATTAGCTTATAAAATAAGAATGGTTTTTCACTTGACATATATTTTGATTTTGCTATAATCTGAATCTAAATGGCTTCGGCCCGACTCGTGCTTCGGCACGAGGTAAAAACACAAGAAACTCAAGGAATTAGTCCTTTGAGTTTTTTTGTTACTAACTTAAAATCCTCATCAGAAATTTTATCAATCATATGGCTAAAACGCCTCGCGTCAAGAAGCTTTAGTTGAGAAAGTATAGCTGTGCTTGATTTTCCTATTACTGTGATATGAACGTAGAAAATATTGTCTTTGGGGGTGTGAGTGAGTGGTACAATCCAACAAACATCATTATTAAATTTTCTAACAATCAGCACTGGTCTTAAGTAGTCCAGCCCTTTTCCATCTTGTTCATAGCCTATATTCAAACCCAAACTCGTATACCAGACTTCCCCTTCGTGGAAATACGGTCTTTGTTCAATTATATCCAGTTTTGATTTTTTGGTATGCCAGTTAAGAAAATCTTTCATAAATTTTATTCCTTACTTCCCCCTTTTTTTAAATTTACATCCAAGGCTAGACCTCGCAAATAATTAAGCAAAACATTAAATGATGCCGGGGAATTTGGCGGTCTGATTGTCTCATTTTTAATAATAGAATCAAATGTCGCCGACCTGCCGAGTATGTCATCAGATTTAATAGTAAGCATTTCACGCAATGTATAAGCTGCGCCATAACCTTCCAATGCCCAAACTTCCATTTCTCCAAATCTCTGTCCTCCGCCTTGAGCTTTTCCACCGAGAGGCTGTTGAGTAATAAGAGAATAAGGTCCAATTGAACGCATATGAATTTTGTCTTCCACCATATGATGAAGCTTCAACATATACATATAACCGACTGCAACATCTTGCTCAAAAGCTTCTCCGGTACGTCCATCAAAAAGTTTTAATTTACCAGACTCTGGTAGTCCGGCTTTTACTAATTCCTCTTTAATTTCATCATATTTAGCGCTTAAAAATGGGGGTACAATCGCCTGATAACCAAGACTGTTAGCCGCCATGCCTAGATGCATTTCAAAAATTTGTCCCAAGTTCATACGAGAAGGAACACCAAGTGGCGAAAGAATAATATCGATTGGTGTACCATCTGCCATATAGGGCATGTCTTCTTCTGGCAGAATTACTGAAATGACTCCTTTGTTTCCATGTCGTCCAGAAAGTTTGTCCCCAACTGAAATATTTCTGATTTGCGCGATTTCAATTATAATTTTTTTAATAATTCCCGCTTCAAGGGTATGTCCTAAATCGCGAGAAAAAATCTTTACACCAATGATGCGTCCACGCTTACCATGTTCCACTCGTAGTGACGTATCTTTAACATCACGCGCTTTTTCAGCAAAGATTGAACGTAGCAACCGCTCCTCTGGAGTAAGTTCCGTCTCGCCTTTTGGCGTAATTTTACCAACTAAAATATCATTTTCTCTAACTTCCGCTCCGATACGGACAATACCATCTTCGTCTAAATCTTTGAGCTTGAGCTCTCCAACATTTGGTATGTCACGAGTGGTAATTTCAGGTCCAAGCTTAGTATCACGAACTACGCAAGTAAACTCTTCAACATAAACTGATGTAAATTTACTTTTCTTTACAAGACGTTCAGAAACAATTATAGCGTCTTCGTAAGTTGCTCCAGACCAAGACAAAAAAGCCACGAAAACATTCTGTCCCAGCGAAATTTGTCCACCCACGGTACTGCTAGTATCTGCTAATATATCGCCTTTCTTTATTTTATCGCCAATGTTAACCAGTGGACGCTGATGAAATACTGCAAAATTATTATTTCTCATAAAATTTACAAGGTTGTAAGTTTTATTAGAAAGCTTTCCTCCGCCTGCATCGCTATGCGAAGCATTGCGGGCAGGAGATTTCCCCTCTATTACTATCTTTTTTGCATCCAAATAGGAAATGACTCCGTCTTCCTCCGCTATAATTAACCTCCCTGAATCTTGCGCTGCTAATTCTTCAATACCTGTAGCGACTAATGGCGCTTCTGGCAATACGCAAGGCACAGCTTGTTTCTGCATATTACTTCCCATTAAAGCGCGATTAGCATTGTTGTGTTCCAAGAACGGAACCATGGAAGTTGCAACAGAAAAAGCCTGGTTTGGAGCAACATCAATAAAATCAACCTCATCGCGAGAAATCGTGCCTGGTTCTGTCTTAATCCTAGCTTCTACTTTTTCTTCAGTTATGTTACCTTTCAAGTCATAAGGCGTTCCCGCATGCGCAATATTATATTTTTCTTCTTCAAGCGCGTTTAGATAAATTACTTCATCAGTTAACTTGCCATTTTTAACTTTGATATATGGAGTTTCAATGATCCCAAATTCATTTATCTTTGCATATGTAGAAAGGTGTAAAATAAGTCCGATGTTTGGACCTTCAGGAGTATGAATAGGACAAACTCTCCCATAATGCGATGGATGCACATCACGAACTTCCAAGCCTGCGCGCTCGCGTGTCAATCCTCCGGGCCCAAGCGCTGAAAGTGTGCGTAAATGTTCTATTTCATAAAGCACATTCTCTTGCGCCATGAATTGCGAAAGTTGATTGGTTGTGAAAAATTCTTTGATGCGAGCTTGGAGTGGGCGTTGATTGATAATAGCTATAGGCATTGCGGTATCAACATCTATGATAGACATTCTGTCTTGAATATTTCTTTTGATTTGCATCATCCCGGTGCGTACTTTCTGTTGGAGTGTTTCACCGACAAATCGCACACGTCTCTGACCTAAATGATCTATGTCATCACTCTTAGCAAAAGGAGTATTGTTTAAAAGAATAATATTCATAATCACCGTTACCAAATCCTCTTTGGAAATAGTCCTGCGAGCTAGCGCCGTATCGTCCATAGGTTTATCAAAACGTTTGTTAAATCTGAAACGACCAACCGGAGAAAGATCATATCGCTCAGCGGTAAATAAAGAATTAATAAACTCTTTGGCATTATCAGCTGTTGCCATATCACCATCTCTCAAGCGTTTATAAATCTCAATGTATGAATCATTTAGACTCTTCACTCCATCTTTTTCTAAACAAGTTTTTATCGTTTTTGTGAAAATAGGATTTCCAGAAAAAGCCTTCAGTATGTTGTCGTTATTCTCATAACCCATAATTCGCAATAATGCTGTTGCGGGAAATTTTCTTTTTTTATCTATCCTTATGTAAATCGCTCCATCTGCCTCGGACTCTATCTCAATCCAAACTCCACGAGCTGGAATAATTTTAGCGCCAAAATATTTATTACCCTTGATCTCGGACTCGGTAAAGAAAACTCCAAAACTTCGAGCAAGCTGCGGAACGATAACACGCTCTACACCATTTATAATAAAAGTTCCGTGAGAAGTCATCAAAGGAAGTTCAGACATAAAAATCTCCTGTTCCTTTACAGTACCTAAAATTTTATTTGTTAATTTTACCCGCGTCTTTAGAAGTCCTTGATATGAAAGTTTATTTATTTTAGCGTGATTCTCGTCGTATTTACATTCACTAAGTGAAAAAGAAGTGAATTCAAGTTGAAACTTTTTTGTAGAGTAATCACTGATTGGAGAAAATTCTTTGAAGACTTCGCTAATTCCCTGTTCCACTAGCCATTTGAAACTCTTGAGTTGAGCTTCAATTAAATTTGGAAAAGGAACGAGAGGTTTTTTATATCTACTAAAATATTTTTTCGGACGTGTTGCATCACTCATTTCTTTTGGCATATTTTATTTAGCCTAAACAAAAAAAGAAAATAAAGAAAAACAAGGGAAAAATGCTTTTCTTTAGCTTCTTAAAATTTATTTAGATATGATTAAGTTAAAACCCTAGTAATGTAACCAAAACATACACAGGATTCCATCCGATACTCAATCAATGAATCTAAAGAGAGCCTACTCTATTTAAAGTTTTTTGTCAAATGTGGGTTGGGGATTATACTATTGGATAGATTGTATTGTGATATAATCTTTTTATGAATAAATTTAACGCTTTTCCTATAGGCAAGGAACGTAAGGAAGAAATTAGAGAGACTTATAAAAATGCTACTAGTTTTCAAACTAGGGGAAACAGAGAAATATTCGACTCTAAACATTATACTTGGATAGATTCTCCTCTTGATGGTCCTAATATAATAGATGGAAAATCTTTCGGAAAGTCGTTTGGATATCTTTTACCAGAAGGAGAGGCATCTCTTAGAAATTATATTGAAACGACTCTTGCAAGAAGAAAAAGCAAAGCTGTTGGTGTAGAATTTGGTGGAATTGGGTCAAGACTGTTTAGTGAATTTACACCTGGATTTTTTGCTAAATCTGTTGGAGTTAGTTTATTAGACCATAGAGGACGGACAGACCAATTAGCTAGATTAACAGAAAGAGATAAGAAAATAAATCATGAAGTATTAGAGGGTAATATTTTTGATACTGAAACTTATAACTCTTTAAATAAAAAATTAGAAAATAAAAAAGTCGATTTAATAATAGAACGGATGGGGAAAGGCTTAGAATTTGTTCCTATTGAACCATATACAGTAAGTAGAATTTTACAAACTTGGTATGATTTACTTCGTGAAGAAGGAGTTATGTTTGTACAGGTACCTGTTGTATTTAATAATCTTTTGGAAACATGGGTTGCTAAGATTAAAAAAGAATTGGAGAGTGTAATTGAAATAGAATATCAAAAAGGTAATAGTGATGCTGCTATTCATGGTGCTTGTAGTGCTTTTAGATTACGTAAGTTACCTAGAGCTCCTAGTGAATTACCTTTACTTGATCCAAGAACTGTAAGAAAAATTCCTAGATAAATTACTTTTTCATTTTATTTTTCCAATTTTCTATAAGTTTGTGATTCCCAGAAAGCAGAACTTTTGGGACTTTATATTTCTTGCCTTTGTGTTCCAAAATCTCTGGACGAGTATAAACAACACTTGTAGAGACTCTTTCTTCTTCCAATGATTCGTATTTGCCTAAAACACCGGGAATCTGCCGAGAAATAGAATCTATTAAAACCATCGCTGAAAGCTCTCCGCCAGTCAATACATAATCCCCTATTGAAATCTCTTCCGCTTTCAGAATTTTTTGCACCCTTGCGTCTATGCCTTCATATCGGCCAGAAATCATAACAATATCGGTATATTTTTTCGCAGATTGTTTAGCATATTCTGTTGTGAATTTTTTGCCACTAGTAGAGAAAAAAATTAATTTTGTTTTCTTTTTATTTTTTATTTTTATTTTTGAAAATGCCTTTAAAAATAATTCTGGACGTAAAACCATCCCTGGTCCTCCGCCATACGGCCTGTCATCAACCCTCTTTTTAGGCTTACAAAAATTCATGGGATTGTAAAATTTTATTGAAATAATTTTATTCTTTATCGCCCGTCCTAAAATAGACTCTCGCAAATAAGAATTAAAAGTCTCTGGGAAAATTGTAATTATATGAAAACGCATATGTTATATATAACATACAACAAACAAAAAGTCCCCCTTTCGGGGGACTTAAATTGTATTTTATATTCCCTTTAAATCTTCTATTACCTGATCTACTGTCTTATACGAGCTCGGAGCGCTAGCGCTACTTGCGCCCATAGGTCGCTCTGGTCTTACACTTCCTTCTGGTTCGTTGATTTTTAAATTCACACGAGCATTATTCTTCATACCAATGATTCGCAGAAGAGTACGAATAGCTTTTGCGGTATTTCCCATTCTTCCGATAATCTTACCCATATCGGCATGATTTACAGTAAGAGAAATAAGCACACCCATCTCGTCAACAGTCCTATCAATCTTCACATCGTTCGGATTATCAACAAGAGCTTTCACTACATATTCTAGAAACACCTTATCAGCATCTTCCATATTATTTTAATAACTATTATCTTATAATCATGCAGTATTCCGACACAACTGCTTATCACGACATTATACTTCATCCCGCCATAGCGAGGCAAGTTATTTATTTGCCTTCAATTCTTTTCTTTTTATTGTTGATTTCTTTTTCGGCAAAACATTCACCTTTTTGCCTTCAATAACTTTGTCGCGCACTAGGAAATTATGCATCGTATCCGATAGTTTCGCTCCTTTTGAAATCCAATATTTTATCCTATCACTAGCAAAACTTGTTCTTTGTTTTTTGTCTAATACCTTTGGGTTATAAGTACCGAGCAATTCTAAAAATCTTCCACTTTTTGCGCTATTCTTTGAATCAGTCAAAACTACTCGAAACGCCGGATCATTCTTTCTACCTATTCTCTGCAGTCTTATTTTTAACATAGCAAAAGTTTAACATAAATTATATAAAATGCAATATACGCGCGAGATTAATTAATAAATTTAAACTTTATGATTTACATCATGTTCTACTGCAATATGGGTCACCATATATTCCTTAGTACCACCCACAGAAGCTATTGCGACTTTTTTCCCAGGATTAAAAATATTTTTAGAATCAAAAATTTCCTTAATCTCACTGAAGATTTTAATCATCTTTTGCCCGTACATCTTTTCTAAATATGGAGTGCGAATTATGCCATCATTGTGTTCAGCCGTAATCGAACCATGATATTTTATCACTAAGTTATATACTTTCTCCGAAAGTTCCATTATTATTTTTGCCGTATCAGAACGTTTAAAATCCATCAATGGAATAACATGAAAATTCCCTTCTCCCGCATGTCCAGCGATTGTGTAAGTTAGATCATATTTATTTAAAATAACATTAAGTTCTGGAAGAAATTTTGGCAGAAATTCTGGACGGACAATAATATCATCTATAAATGGAGCAGTGCTCTTGCCTTTTATGTGCTTTCGAAGTAATGCAAAACTCTCTCTTCTAATATCCCAATATTTATTTGCTTCCATTTCAGATTTAGTAATGTGAATTTTTAATTTAAAATTTTTGATTTTCTCTCTAAGTTTTATACATTGTTTATTTATCTCCACTTCATCTCCGCCTGCAAATTCAGCCAGAAGAATTAATTTAGGAAAACCTCCTGTGGCCATCAAGAAAAATTCTGGTAAAAAACTCCATATAAATTTAATCATCCCAAAAAATCCTTTATTTTTTAAAAAATCCGGGAAAAATCTGACGGCTAATTTCATCGTTTTGTCATCATAGGCTTCAAGTGTTTCAGGGTTAAGCGTTAAAATTTCATCTACTAAACGACCAAGCGGTTCTAGATTTTTCATAAAAATAGCAACTAGTTTTGAATGTTTATTTTCCGGTACCAGTTTAAAAGTTATCTCTGTGGCAATACCTAAAGTTCCCTGCGAACCAACAAGCAATTTATTCATATCAAAAACATTCTTTTGAATAACATTCCATATATAATAACCAGCCGAGTTTTTGTGCACTTTGGGTTTCGCGAATTCTATCTCCTCTTTATTATTTTTAATTAAATTATAAATATTTTTATAAATTTCTCCTTGCTTAGAAATGTCGTTCAAAGAAATAGGTTTTACAATTCTTTCAATCCCATCAGAAAAAACTATTTTAGTTTCTAAAATATAATCTTCAGTTTTACCATATTTCAGCGTTCTCTCGCCGGCAGAATTGTTACCAAACATTCCCCCCATCGCATTTATACTTTTGGAGGCTGTGTAACAAGGTAAAATAAGTCCTTTTTCTAAAGTTAATTTTTCAAAATCTCTATAAAACATACCAGGCTGCACAGTAATGGAGTCAGGATGTGAAGAATTCTTCACATCCTGACTCCATCTTATTAACTTATTCATATATTTTGTAAAATCTAAAATTAAAGATTCTCCTATGGCGCCTCCAGACATATCTGTCCCCGCGCATCTAGAAGTAATGGAAAGATTTTTCCAGTCTTTATTTCTTTCAATATCTGCGTACTTATCTTTATTTTCAGAAACCCATTTCACTAATTTTTTTACATCTTCCGAATCTTTTGGGAAAAGAACGAGCTTGGGTTTCACTTTAAAAATACTCGCATCCCGTGAATATTTTGAAAGTGTTTCTTCTCCATCTTCCACATCTCCTTTAAAAAATTTTTTAATTTCATCTTTCATTTTTCCTAACATTTATTAAATATTACTTATTTTATTCCATTGAAAAGTTTTAATCGTTCAAATACTACCGCCTCTATCATATCTTGCGCTGGTTTAGAGACTTTATAAGGGACGACTTCATCTGGAGAATCAACTAAAGATTTATTAAGACCTTCCGTATAAGCTACACGAATTTCAGTATTGATATGAACAATTGAAATCCCAGCTTTGATAGCATTCGTGAAATCTATGTCACGTAATCCTGAACCGCCGTGGAGAACTAACGGCACTCCAGTAATTTTTCTAATTTGAGTTACTAATTCTGCATTAATATGTGGCTTGCCACTTTTTATTAAGCCGTGAATGCTTCCGACAGATGGAGCAAGTAAATCTATACCTGTCATTTTTATAAATTTTTCTGCTTCTTCTGGTTTTGTTAAAATTCCTGCGCCCTCTGGCACTTTATCTTTAATATTAGAACCTTCACCTATATAGCCGAGTTCTGCTTCAACTAAAATATCTCGCCCAGTTTCTTTAGTAACATTGCGAGCATAATCCACACACTGTTTGGTAACTTTTACATTTTCTTCAAAATTTAATTTTGTTCCGTCTATTATGACTGAGTCAAACCCCGCATCAATACATGCCACAACTGTTTCAAAACTTTTATGATGGTCGGCATTTAAAAAAATTGGATAGTTATCTCGCTCTCGAATTGTTCTGATTAGAGCTACTACTTCTTCTCTGCCAATAAAATTTTCTTCGCCTTCCGAAACTCCGATAATTACAGGTAAATTTAATTTTCTAGCGGCATTATAAATAGCATGGAGCCCTTCTAGATTTGAAATATTAAAATGCCCAATCGCTACACTCTTTTTTTCTGCTTCTTTTATGTATTCTCTTAAAGTTTTCATTCTCCTATTTTAGCATGTCCTCTAAAATTTGTTTTGTAATTTCTGGATTAGCGCTACCTTTTGTTTCTTTCATCACCTCTCCAACTAAAGACAAAATAGAGCTTTGATGACCTGCTTTATAATCAACAACAATTTTTAGATTGCTATCTAATATTTTTTGAGCTATTGGTTTTAAAATTTTTATGTCACTTATTTGAAGCAAATTTTTCTCCGTCGCAATCCCAAGTGGTGACTCATTATTCATCACAATCATAGCAAGGATATCTTTGGCAACACGAGAAGAAATTTTTCCATCAGCAAATAAATTTATTAATTCTGAAAAATTCTCTGCGCTCGGACATCGGACATTCATATTAGCCTTACGAAGACCAATAAAATCTGAAGTAATATAATTTGAAGCTATTTTTATTTTTTCTTTATTTGTTAGAATTTCAGCGATAGCAGAAAACCTAGCGCCAAGCTCTGGGTCATTGATATATACTTCTATATCCTCATCTTTTATCCCAAAATCTTTTCTATATCTTGCGCGCTTCATTTCCGGCAGTTCGGGCAAATCTTTTTTCATCTTTTCTAGATCAAATGCTTTATGTAATTTTAATTTTGGTAAATCGGGATCCGGAAAATATCTGTAATCAGCGCTCCCTTCTTTTATTCTCTGAGAGAAAGTTCTTTGCTTGCTTTCATCCCAACCACGAGTTTCTTGTATTATTTCACTTCCTTTGCCACTCTCTAATAACTCTGTCATCCTATCAACCTCATATTTTATAGCTCGTTCCACACTTCTAAAAGAGTTGAGGTTTTTCACTTCAACTTTCGTGCCTAAAATCTTCTGGTCTGTGGAAATAGAGATATTCGCTTCTACTCGCATTTCGCCTTTCTCCATATTCGCTTCGGACACTCCCAAATACCAAAGTATTAATTGAAGCTCCTTTGCAAATTTAGACGCTTTTTTCGCTGTCTCTTCCGCATTTGTAAAAGTGTGCGGTTCAGTAACAAGCTCCATGAGTGGCACACCTGCGCGATTAAAATCTATCAAAGAAAAATCTCCACGGTCATGTTTGTTGTTTGCAGTATCTTCTTCTAAATGCACACGAGTAATGTCCATATCTGCGAGATGCCCGCCAGAAACTATAGGAAATTTATATTGTGAAATCTGATAACCTTTCGGAATATCCGGATAAAAATAATTTTTTCGGTCAAATTCTGTAAAGTCGGCTATCTTTCCTCCAACCGCGAGTCCGACTTTTATCACACTCTCAATCGCTTTTTTGTTCAAAACAGGCAATGCGCCCGGATGCGCCATACACACTGGACAGATATTTATATTAGGCAATTCCTCATCAGGGTCATTCTTACACCCACAAAACATTTTCGTGTTCGTCTTTAGTTCTGCGTGTATTTCAAGACCAATCGTCGGATAATACTTGTTCTCCATAAACTAAAATAATAACACGTTTTAGAAAATTAATAAATTATTCGTCATATGCAATTACAAAAAACTAGCCAAAAATTTAGCCTCGCACCGTTACCGATGCGAGGCCTTGTCTTTGTTGAGTGAAGTGAGGCTATACGTCTTCACTCATTTCTGCGAGCTGCCTCTCGCGCTCCTCGAGCCAGAGACTTTTTAAATACGCAAAGTAGGCACCTCGGTGCCTTATTGGCATCTGGGGGAGATCGAAACCATAATTGGACCCGCTTATATTGAGGCTTCGGCAAGCCTCACTATACCCCTCTCCATACACTTGGGCTAAGACACAATGATCCCGATCATTCATGTCTAATATAATTGGATCGATGCTGTTAGGCCATAAAGGCTTTTCACGGTTGAGAAAAGTAACCCCCCTACCGTGCTTCCTGCGGATTATCCACCTCCACGCTGGTTTTAAAAGATCCACATTGCACCTCCTTAAGTGCCTAAACTTTGAACTCTCATATCCTTTTAAAACATTTCTTTCAAAATGTCAAGGTGTCACGCCCGTATTCTAATATAAACAATTCCTAGCTACTTTTTTAAAATCTTGACCAATGAATCTTGAAACTTCTTTACCGTTTTGTCATCAAATAAAGACAAGGCAAAAACATTTTTACTAATCTTTTTAAAGTCGGAAACTTTTTTTGCGATAATTTTCGGATCATCTACTATGTCAGTTTTTGTTAAAATAATTATTTCTTCTTTTAGAGACAGACCATCCCCGCCCAAATCTAAATTTGTATCATATTTTGCCAATTCTTTACGAACCTCTTTATAACTTTTCAACATATTAGGATTTTCAAAAGATACTAAATGCGCAAGCATTTTGGTTCGTTTGATATGACGCAAGAATTTTATACCGAGACCTTTGCCGGAAGATGCTCCTTCAATGATTCCCGGAATATCAGCAATGATAAAACCAAAAAAGTCTCCCAAATTTGGATCGAGTGTCGTGAAAGCATAATTTCCGACTTTCGCTTCTGCGTTTGTAAGCGCATTAAGCAAAGAAGATTTTCCCGCATTTGGAAGTCCAATAAATCCAATATCGGCAAAAAGTTCTAACTCTATTTTGAAATTTCCATTTTCCCCGACCCCTCCCTCTCTGGACTCTTTGGGTGTCGTATTTAATGAGCTTTTGAAATGTTCATTTCCAAAACCGCCATATCCCCCTTTTAAAAGTAAAATCTTCTCCCCTTCTTTCATCAATTGCCATTTTTCATCAGTTTCAATATTCGTAATTACAGAACCTATCGGCAATTCCAAAATAAAATCTTCTCCGTTTTTACCATGCAAACTTTTGCTTCCGCCATCTTCCCCCTTATCGGCAATGAAAATTTTTTTTGCTTTATATTTGGAAAGTATGTGCGCATCACGGACAGCTTTTATATAAAAATCCCCGCCTCGGCCAGCATTTCCACCCGCAGGACCACCCTTCGGTTCAAACTTCTGTCTATGCCAACGCACGACACCGTTCCCGCCTCGGCCGGCTTCCGCATATATTTTTATTTCATCGATGAATGCCATGATATATAGTACAGACTATGAGAATAAAAAATTCTTGCGCCTTCGCCCTCGAGGTCATAAGGACAGGGAACCCACGACGCTTAAATTTTTCATTCTCATAGTCTATGATTTTACAGCAATTTGAGCTAATTTCATAGCTCCTTCTTTTGATTTGGCTACAGCCATAAATAATCCTCGGTGACAAAATACAGCATCCGACACTCCGCTGGTTTTTTGCAATTCATCGTCTCGCAATCCGGCCCACGATTTTGGGAAGTCTTTTCTATTACTAAAAGATTTTGGATTTTTCCTAACGGCTTTCACTCCCCACAAATTGTCATTAATTCTGGGATAGATTACAAAAAGGGGTTCAGAGAAATTAGTTAGAGTATATTCATAAGGATAATTTTTATCTAAAATAATTATTCGTTTGTCTTTAGTATTGTTATATATAGAAAGAACTTTTTCATCTGCTAAAAGCAAGTCCTGCGCATGAATTATTTCCCGTAACAAAATCTCTTTTGCAATCTCTACGCTTTTTAGAAACATTTCATCGTTGGTTATATTCTCTTCTCTCCAAGTCGGCACCATCGACAAAAAAAAGTGCTGCACATAATACGGCGTTACATTATATTTATTAAGAACCAAATCAAAACCGTTATCCCAAGCATCAATTGGGGTAACTAAACGTTTATTTATAAGTCCTGCCACCTTTTCACTCCCAGCAACTATTTTTCCAAATTTTTTCCAAACTAAACCAAAAGCGGCATAGTCTATATTGTCCAAACCTTTGCCCGCCCCGCCTATTTGATGATGATCAAATCTGTTTATAGCTTCATCATATATTCCACCTACGTCAAAAACATAATCGCCAGTATTAATGATTTCAGGATTTCGAGTTCTTATTATTTCAAAAGTCTCTCCAGCTTTTTCAAGAAAAATAGCAAGCGTCGCGGCCGCGAAAATATCATCTGATTGAAAAGATCCATCGTGCGTTACTAATTTTTTGCTTAATTTTTTCATAATTATTTTTTACTAGATACTTTAAAATATTTACGATATACGTCTTAAAAAATTCAAAAGAGTGAATCTATGACTTCTTTCACTAAATTACCATCCGCTTTGCCTTTTAAATCCTTCATAACTGCCGACATAAGCATTCCTTTTTTAGTAGCATCTGTAATACCCAATTCGCTTTTTTTAGCGCGAGCTATTTTTTCAACCTCACTTTTATTCATCATTTCTGGTAAATACGTTTTTAGAATCGAAAGCTCTGCTGATTCTTCTTTTACCAAATCCTCTCTGCCACCCTTTCTAAACTGAACAATAGAATCGTTACGTTGCTTTGCAAGTTTCGCAATCACAGCTATCGCCTCCTCGTCAGTAAGCATATCTTGCGGTTTCCTGCCTTTAGCGACGAGTTCATTTGTAAATGCGGCCGACATTGCTCTAAAAGCTTTCAAACGCAAAGCATCCTTTGCCATCATCGCTTCTTTTATTCCATTTTTAATTTGTTCGTGTAGCATAAAACACAGGAAAATATTATTTTATAAAGCAATCTGTCTGGCAAAGCTTTGCCAGCGAACTGCTCGTCGCTCAAGAAAATAATAATCGGAGTACCGCTTTTATTTTCTAAGCTCCTGCGCAAGGCTTTCTAAAACAACATTTTCCTGTCTAGTATAACAAAATTATGCTAAAATAGCCAAGTATGAACACAGCGTCTAAATTAATATTTTTTGATACGGAAACTACAGGAAATGAACAAAAGGATTTTTTAGTCCAGATTGCTTACAAGATTTACTCTTCTTTGGATAAAAAAGAAGATGCTGTATTTGTTGGTCTTTATAAACCTGAGATCAAAATACCTCCGGAAGCTTCGGCCATACACCACATAACGAACAAAATGGTTGAAAATAAAAAACCTTTTTCAAAAAGTGAAGACCAGCCTAAAATCAAAAAACTTTTTGAAGATAAAGATTCTGTTGTGGTGGCTCACAATGCGCCTTTTGATTTGACCATAATCAAAAAAGAAAACATAAATCCTAATAACTTTATTTGCACATTAAAACTGGCCAGATATTTAGACCCAGAAGAAAAAATAGGCAGATACAACTTGCAGTATTTACGCTATTTGCTAGATCTGGATGTAGAAGCCCAAGCGCACGATGCATTTGGAGATGTTTTAATTTTGGAAAAACTTTTTGAAAGGTTAAAAAAGAAATTAATAGAGCAGGAAAAAATAAACGAAGATAAAGCGATAGAAAGAATGATTGAGATTTCTTCAAAACCACTTCTTATAAGAACATTAAATTTTGGGAAATATAAAGGAAAGAAAGTAGAAGAGGTTCTGCAAATAGACCGTGGTTGGCTGGAATGGCTTCTGCGTGAAAAAGAAAAAAGCGATGTTATTGAACACGAAGACTGGATTTATACGTTAAAGCATCATTTGCAAAAATAATTTTAAAATAATAATAATATAAATATATGCAAAATTCTTTCTCTATAATACTAGGAATAATAGCTGGAGGCATAATTGTCTATTATTTTTTAAGTAGAAAAAAAGAAGAAAATAAAGATGACACTGGACTAAATCTTATCTTAACGCAAATAAATGAGCTCTCACGAACAGTGGATAATAAAATAGGAGAATCACACAAACAAGTCAACGAGAGTCTAAAATTTCATTCCAGTGAATCAAATAAAATCATCAGAGATGTGACCGAAAGACTCACCAGACTAGACGAGACAAATAAACAAGTCATCTCTTTTGCTGACCAGTTGCAAAGCTTGGAAAATATTTTAAAGAACCCTAAACAACGCGGAATATTGGGCGAATATTATCTAGAAACAGTTCTAAAAAACGTCCTTCCGCCCGGAAGCTACCAAATGCAATACGAATTTCCTGATAAAACTATTGTGGATGCTGTAGTATTTATAAAAGATAAAATTATTCCGATAGATTCAAAATTCTCGCTGGAGAATTACAATAGAATGGCGGAAGAAAGAGATGAAACAGAAAGAAAAAAACTAGGAAAAGTTTTTGAAGATGATTTGAAAAATAGAATATTAGAAACTGCAAAATATATCCAACCAAGAGAAGGCACGACTGATTTTGCCTTTATGTTTATTCCGCATGAAGCTATTTACTATGACTTGCTCACAGGCAAGGTCGGCGCTGGAGAAGAAAACTTGATTCAACGAGCGGCAGGAAAATATAAAGTCATTATTACGAGTCCCACTTCTTTTCTGGCATATTTACAAACGGTCCTGCAAGGCCTAAAAGCGTTAAAAATAGAAGAATCTGCAAAAGAAATAATAAAAAAGGTGGAAGACTTGGGGAAGCATTTAAAATCTTATGATGAATATCACAACAAGCTCGGCAACGCGCTCGGCACTGTCGTGAATCATTACAATGCTTCAAATAAAGAATTAAAAAAAATAGACAAAGATGTCCTCCGCATCGCCGGTTCTTCACCAGAACTTTCACTACTTGAGGTGGAAAAACCGAAAGTGGAAAATTAGAGAATAAAATTATGTTATCTAAAATTCCCGCATATGCAGAAATCTTATGTAGGTGCTAAAAAATCTTTGATTTTTTGTTTTAAATGTTGTATTTTTTACACAAGGCCTTATCGTCTAATAGTTAGGACAAGAGCTTCTCAAGCTTTAAATCTGGGTGCGATTCCCAGTAAGGTCACAAGGCACAAAAAAACAAATGAAAATATTTATAAAAAATCGTAACGATAAAAAAATTGCTGTAGTTGTTGACAAAAACCAAAAATCAAAGGGTTTAGTTTTTGTTATGCATGGACTTGGAGGATTCAAAGAACAAAAACATATTCAAACCTTTGCTGAGGCTTTCAGAGAAAATGATTTTACTACTGTTCTATTTGATACAACTCACACATATGGTGAAAGCGAGGGTTTATACGAAGATGCGACTACAACAAACTATTACGAAGATTTAGAAGACGTTATTAATTGGGCAAAAATTCAAACTTGGTACAAAGAACCATTTTGGCTTGTTGGACATAGCCTAGGTGGAATATCAACTGCCCTATATGCAGAAAGATACCCAAATGAAGTTAAAGCCCTTGCGCCGATTTCGACAGTTGTGTCCGGAGGACTTAGTCTTGAAACAAAGAAATCTCGTGGAAAAATAGATGAATGGAAAAAGACAGGTTGGCTAATCCAAGAAAGTGAATCAAAGCCTGGACTTGTCAAGAAATTAAAATGGGCAGAAATGGAAGACAGGATGAAATATGATTTATTGCCAGAAGCAAATAAATTAACTATGCCAGTATTATTAATAGTTGGAGACAAAGACGACAGTACACCACCAGAACATCAAAAAATACTTTTTGATAAATTGCCCGGCAAAAAAGAAATACACATAATCAAAGATGCGCCTCATACTTTTAGAGACCCAAAAAATCTAGCAGAAATAAAAACTATTTTTGATAGTTGGATTAAGACTAACCTGTAGTTATAACGCCCTGATAGCGCCTTGACCTGGTCAAGGCAAGTTCTAATTCGTCATACAATAGGTCACAAAGGTAACAAAACTATTACTTGAACCCTTGACAATAACATTTTAACATGATATATCTTTTTTTGGAATCACTCTATAAAATCCGTAAAAGGATGGCCTCAGCACCGAAAGTGAGAGGTTGAGATAGGGAGGAGAGTTATTATGCAAAGATTTCTAGTTGTTTTGTTTTGTTGTGTGGGGGGGATGTTGTTGGGATCAATAGCGTTGCGTTTTTGGGCAACGCACGATCCACCACCGTGTGTATCACCACACGGTGAAAAAAAATTAATGGAGTCAATTTAAAGGAGGACACAGAGGCACAGACCGCCCAAATGTCGGCGGCCCCCGTCATCTTGGCGGTGATGTTCGCTGCCATTGGGCAGCGCTTGTGTAAGCGGTAGTCAACCACATCTGGGCCTGCGTGATTATCATATATTTGAGATTTCGCAGGCCCTTTCTTTTTGACCTAAAAGCTACTACGATTTTAATCAATTATTTTTTCTTCAACCATTCTTTGTCTTGACGAACCAGTAGTTTTTCTTTATTTTCTTTATCAAAAAGTATCGCCTCTACCACACGCTCCATACGCATACCTTGAGAACCTTTTACGAGCACCAAGTCCCCTGCCCGCCCTCCTTCGTCAGGAGCAGGCGGGCCTGCCCGCACAAAAGTTTTTACAAATTCGTGAGCTTGATATGAATCTAAAAATTCAAAAATATTCGCATTATTCATCCCTGCTTCCAGAGCACCAGACTTTATAGCTTGCGCTCTATGACCCACCACTACCAAAACATCACAATTTTCTTTAGCTATCTTGCCGATATTTTTATGAGCTTCTTCTGTGTATTTACCTAATTCAAGCATATCGCCCAAAATAGCAATTTTCCTCCCCAAACATTTTACTTCTCCTAAAGTTTTAAGCGCGGATTCACAAGCAAAAGGAGAAGAGTTATAAGTATCATCAATAATCAAAGTTCCGTTAATACCATTTAGCAATCGCATACGCCCTGGCGCAACATCATAATTTTTTAGCGAATTCACCGCATCCAGCATATTAAATTTCAAAATTGAAGAAAAAGCTAAAGCTCCGAGAGAAGCATAGACATGATTTCTGCCAAATACACCTTCTGTAATTACAGGTAGACTATTCCCCCTCTCATCTATTCTAAAAGTTATTCCTCGAGGTTCACCTAAATCACCATAAAAAATACTATCTTGAGATGCCAAAACATCAGCGCCTTCTGTAAATCCATAAGTTATAGCGCGATGCTTATCTTTAGTCTTACTTTGGTTTCTCATAGAGAGCACGTCCTCGTCATCAGCATTTAATATTAAAATGCCATCTGGTTTTAAAGTTTTTATGAGCTCGCTTTTTTCTTTTATAAGGTCTTTTCGGGAATTAAAAAATTCAATATGAGCCGGAGTCTCGCTGATGGCAGTGATGATAACCGCATCAGTTTTAAACCAAGAAGCTGTGCGACGCATATCACCCGGCTTGCCTACACCGACTTCGAGGACAAGCCATTTGGGATATTTGTGAGGCCCAAAAGGACTAAGAAAAAGCCAAAGACCTTTCCAAATATTTTGAACCCACACCAGAGGATTATTCCATCCATTTGGAATACCTAAAATAGTCAGTGGCAATCCTATTTCGCTATTATAGCTTTTCTCACTTTTGCGAACATGCGACATTCCGGAGAGAACTGCATAAACTGCATCCTTAGTGGAAGTCTTGCCGACCGAGCCGGTAATAGCGACAATCTTCGGTTTATATCTAAAAATTACCAGGCGTGATTCTATCTGTAGTATGTAAGCTATTATTTTTTTAAGAATTGTCTTCATCCCGTTAGAGATAGGAAATCTTTAGATTTCCGTAATTACATTACTTTTAATTAAAACTTTAATCATATTGTTATATTCTCTTTCATTTTTTCTGAAAAACCATCATATCTCTAACGGGATTCATTACTACCGATCTGGCGGAATCTCGTAATAATTTAATAAAAATTTAGTAATCTCTAAAAATGGATCCGACCAAGTTGTCGCTGCGTATGGCGTACCTTTTGGATTTATAGCATAAAGAAAGACTATAAACTTCGGATCATAAGCTGGAAAATAACCGACAAAAGAATGCGTATTCCTGTCCGTATAATATCCTCCAGTAGTATTATCCGCAACCTGCGCTGTGCCAGTTTTCACCGCCACGCTAAAATGTTCTAACTTCCCTGCGCCTCCTTTGATCGCTTTATCCATTACTGTCACTAACATTCTAGTTATCTCTTCTGAAGTTTGTTTTGTTATTTTGGTAGCTACCGTATCATAGTTCATAACTTTAGAACTACCATCATCATATTTTATTTCTTCCACAATATGAGGCACAACCAGATTGCCACCATTTGAAAGTGAGGCGAATGCTCGAATGAATCCAATCGGGGTAAGAGCAATACCTTGACCAAAGGCGGCATTAACATATTCGATTTCTCTAGGACTTTTTGATATGCCTCCCGCAAGTCCCGAAGTTTCATTAGGTAAATCAATGCCGGTTTTATCTTTGATTCCGTATGAAAATAAATAATCTCGCAACCTTTCTTTGCCTAATTTTTGGGCTACAAAAACCATGCCGGTGTTGAGAGATTGATTTAAAACTTCTTGCATACTCGTGCCTGGACCTCTGCCCTTTTTATCAAAATTCGATATTTCTTTATTTTCAATCTTCACAAAACCATTATCGGTGTATGTCGTATCTGCCGAGACCACCCCCGCATCAATCGCTCCTGCCATAATCAAGGGTTTTACCACAGAGCCAAATTCTAAAACATTTTCCACTATTGGATTAGAAAAAGTAGATGTTTTAGTTTTAGAAAAATCATTTGGATTAAAATCTGCTTTAACGCTCATAGCATAGATAGCTCCGTCTTGCGGATTCATAACTATTCCACCAATAGAATCAATTTGATATTTTTCTTTTAACTCCATTAATTTTTTCTCTAAAAAATTCTGCACAGTTGGCTCAATGGTGGTTACCAAGTCTCCTTGCATTATTTCATTTTTAAAAAAAGTTTTATTTATATTGGAAAAAATTTCAGCAAAAAAATTAATATTAGGGTTGTTGTCCCTAGTAAGTTCGGCATTATACTCTCTCTCGAGACCATAACGCCCGCCTAGCTCTGCATCCTTGTATCCGACAAGACCGAGCGCATGGGAAGCAAGTGTTCCTCCCGGATAAAGACGCCATTTCTCTTTAAAAATACTTACCCCGGGTATTTTGAGAAGAGATATTGCATCAGCTTGCTTTTTAGAAAGACGGTTTGCCACCTCTTCATAAGGGTCATTCAACTTGGACGCTTTATTTATAAAATCAGCATGATCAAGAGAGATTATTTTAGCGAGTTTTTGATAAACCAGTTCTTTGTCAATAATTTTACTAGAATTTATGGCAACCTTGAATCCATTAGCTTGTGTAGCAGCCGAAATGAGTTGTCCATCTTTACTCTTGAAGAAAATAGTCCCGCGTTCATAAATATTGTCCGGAGGAGTAGAATATTGGCGGTCAGCAGATTTTGAGTAAATATCGCCATGCACAACTTGCAGGAAAAAAAGCTTGGCTATTAAAATCAAAGAAAAAATTAGAACACAAAAAAGAACAATTTTTGATCTCGAAAAAAAACTATAGGTCATTTTGAATTGCTTTTACACCGCCAAAAGATTCACCCTGTCTAAAGCCGGTATATCCATAGGTGAGAGGTTTTCGAGTTGCGAATATTGTTTTTGTCTCTTTAAAACCCAGAGAATGCGAAAGGGCTAAGTCAACATTGCTAGACATGGATAAATAAGTAAGTTCTAAATCTCTAACTTCATTAGAAAGTCCACGCGCATTCGCTTCAAGACTTCTACGCTCTATAATATTATGAACCATATTTCCTAAAAATAAAACATACAACAATGCAAACGCTCCAAAAGAACAAAAAATAAGATTCAAAATAAGTTTTTCAATATTATTATTTATTACACTCACTTTTTCTATATACATATTTAATTTTGAACTTATTGTTTTCATGGTTCGATTTTACTCACCATGACCCTGAATTTTTATTGAAGGGTCATGTTATTTTTCTTTTTCCCCCGACGCCAAGTAAATTTGTGTCGGGGTCCCGAATTAGCGTCGGGATAAAATTCTTAATTTTGCGCTTCTTGACCTCGGATTATTTTTTATTTCTTCTAATTTAGCAATAATGGGTTTTTTATTAATTAACTTTGCTAAATTTTCTTCCGCTTTTTTCTTAAAAAATCTCTTTACTATCCTGTCCTCTAAACTATGGAAAGAAATCACCGACATCCTCCCTCCTACCTTCAATAACTTAAAACCTTTATCCAAACCCTCGGCAAGCGCTCCCAACTCATCATTTACCGCTATCCTTATTGCCTGAAAAGTTTTAGTGGCATAATGGATTTTGCCTTTACGAAACTTGGCTGGAATCGCCTCTTCTATTACTTTTACCAAATCAAAGGTGGTTTTAATTTCCTGTTTTTTCCTAAATTCCACTATTCTTTTAGCGATTCTGCGAGCTTGCTTTTCTTCACCATAACCGTAAATAATATCGGCTAAACTATCTTCTCCCCAAGTGTTTACAACATCTTTCGCTGTAACATCTCCGGAAGTTGGATTCTCTTTCATAGTCATTAAAAGTGGTTCATCTTTTTGAAAAGAAAATCCTCGTCCAGAATTCTCCAACTGGTCAGAACTCAAACCTAAATCAAAAATGATTCCGTCTACGGGTGAACTTGGAAAATTTTTGCGCCTTCGCCCTCGGAGACCAGAGGACAGGGAACCCACGACGCTTAAATTTCCCAAGTTCACCCTATCTAGGTCTCTAAAATTCGCATTTATAAAAGTAACATCACAATTTGAATCTTTGAATTTACTTTTGGCTTTTTCGAGAGCACTTTGATCTTGATCTAAGGCAATTATCCTCACACTCGGATATCTTTTACAAATCTCCAGACTATGCCCTCCGCCGCCAAATGTTGCATCTACGACGATGGAACCGGAGCCTAAATTCAACCCATCTATAACTTCATTTAAAAGAACTGTCCTGTGCATATATTTTTGAAGTTTCTAAAAAATAACTTTTGCAGGGGTTTCGAGGCTGACGAGCCGAGAACTTCAGAATTTTTCAAGCTTCGAAAAATTCGTACCGAAAAAAGTTATGTTTTTAGGAACTTCCCAACTTCTCCGCCAACTGTTCCGCCTGCTTTTCCACGATTTCTTTTTGCTCCGACCATGCTTTCTCACTCCATACTTCCACTCTGTCTTTTACTCCGACAATTGCCGCGGAATTCGCAAGTCCGATTCTATCTTTCAGAAAATCAGGAATTAATATTCGGCCGATCGAATCAAACTCTATTTCCACCGCTCTTCCAAACATATATCTGTTAAAACTTCTTTGATCAGCTTTCAAAAAAGATAAATCAGAATCCGAATCAGAAAGTTTCTTGCTTACCTTTTCCCATTCTTTAATTGTAAAAATGAACAAACATTGACCAAGTCCAGGTGTGATAATAATTTTCTTACCGAGCTCTTTGCGAAACTTTACCGGTATTGAAACTCTGTTTTTTTCATCAATCGTATGTATATATTCTCCGATAAGCATATTTTTTTTCTAAACCCCGACGCTTTTAGGTCGGGGTCCCGACTTTACGTCGGGATTACTTTATTAACACTTTTCCCACTTTTTCCCACCTGATATATATTGTATTCCATAGACAAAATAATACCAAATCCAAACTGTGGATAACTTTCTTTACTTTTATATTTATTAGTTTTATACTTCCTTTGCCGACCACAACTACCTCAGTCGCCCCCTTCATTTGATCGAAAGATTGGATGAAGGGGGATGCGGAGGAACTTGATTATCGGCAAAAAATCGGCGTCGTTTACGACGTCACGAGAAAGTCTCGAGTTGCCCACAAGCGCTTGAGATTTTTTAATTTTTATGTATATTAAAAAAATTAGAGGCATCCAAGGCACCACGCCGTTTAGGAATTGTCCTAAACGGGCTTCTGGGTGCCTCTAACAAAAATCGGTGGTTTTTTAAAATAAAACCACTAATTCCCGAAGGGTTCCCTTTTGGGAATTTTTTATTTTTAAAAATATAACTGTGGACAACTTTCTTTACTTTTTGTTTGGATTTTGTAGTATCGAAAGTGGGAGGGTACCCTGCACCGTATTTCCCACGGAAAAACCTAGAGATTCCCCTTCTCTAGGTTGTAGGGTGCCCCCTCCATTTATTTCGTCATCTAATATAAGATGACGAAAGCAGCTCAGGAAGTCTATGACTACCTGAGTTTTTTATTTATGAGATATTTTTAATCTTTATTTAAAGGTCTCATTAATGGAAAAAATTGCGTCTCGCGGAGCGGTTTATCTACCAAAAAAGCAAAGAGTCTCTCCCCATAAGCGAAACCAAAAGCTGGAGGCATGCCGTGTTCCAACATTTCCACAAATTCATCATCTGGCATCATTGCTTCTTTATCTCCCCCTTCAATTAATTTCTTTTGCACTTCAAAACGTTCCTTCTGATCTATCGGATCATTTAATTCTGAAAATCCATTAGTCATTTCCGCTCCCGCCAAGATGAGCTGCGCGCGTTCAGTGAGTAGTGGGTTTTCTGGTTTTATTTTTGAAAGTGGAGAAACAAGTTTTGGCACATCAATAAGCCACACCGGTCCTTTTATTTGCTTTCGGCAATATTTCCAGAGCGAGTCAGTCAAACGCTCTTTATTTGTGCCTTCATATTTCACTCCAAGCTCATCTAGTTTTTTCATCATTTCTTTTTCTGTAACCGATAGCACATCAATACCTGAGTTTTCTTTTATTGTATCAACATAAAGAATATGTTCCCATTTTTTAGATAAATCAATTTTGTGTCCATGTATTTCAAAAACAAGTGTGCCAAAACTTTCCATGACAACTTCTTTAATCATTTTTTCTGTAAATTCAATTCCCTGTTTGTAATCCATATACCCTGCGTAAAATTCCATACTGGTAAATTCTTGGGTATGTTCCGGACTTGATCCCTCGTTTCTATAAACTCTACCAATTTCAAAAACTCTAGGAAAACCAGCCGCGAGTAATCTCTTTTGCCAGAGCTCACCCACCGATATTCTCATATAAACATCTATATCAAAATCATTATGATGAGTTTTAAATGGTCGGGCTTCTGCTCCACCGGTCGTGATTTCAAGCGTTGGTGTTTCAACTTCTAGGAAATTTTCTTTTTTCAAAAAATTACGAGTCGCCTCCCAAAACTTCGCCTTCTTTTCAAAAAGTTCTTTTAATTCAGGATTCATTAAAATATCTAGATACCTTTTTCTAAATCTTTCCTCCACATCTACGAGTCCATGCCACTTTTCTGGCAGTGGTCGCAAACTTTTAGAGAGCATACGCCAATCTTTGACTTCTAGTGTTTTCTCTTTTCTTTGGGTTGCAAAAAAACTTCCTTTGATTTCTATAAAATCACCAATATCAACTACTTCGTTAAAAAAACTAAATTTATCATCACCCAGAATATCTTTTTTAAACAAACCCTGAAAAGAAGCGGTGCCGTCATTTAGTGTTATAAAAACAATCGCGCCTTGCCCGCGGATAGACATAACTCGTCCTGCTATCCATTTCATATCTTTTGTTTTTTCTAGATTATCAAAATTCTCTATAGCCTCTTTCAAAGAAATCTCTCTGTTTGACTCCGCTGGATACGGGTTCAAACCTCTACTCTTTAAGAGCTCAAGTTTTTTTATTCTAATATCTCTAATTTCATCAATTGAAGACATATTTTATTTTCCTCGCCAAAGCTCTAACAAAGGCGGGTTAACTTACATTTATTATTTTATAATTAACTACCCCGCCTGGAGTCTTAAATGAAATATTTTCGCCTTTCTTTTTGCCAAAAAGCGCTTCTCCAAAAGGAGACCTATGAGAGATTTTACCCTTTGTCATATCTGCCTCTTCAGATCCTACTATAGTATAGATTATATCTTCGCCGACATTTTTGGTTTGCGTTCCAAGCTTTTGCACAATTACTTTAGAGCCTACTTCAACAACATCTCCTCCACGTCTAGAAAAATTTTGCGAAGACTGTAAAATTTGTTCTATCTTGACAATACGTTCTTCAAGCTTGCCTTGGTCTTCACGAGTTTGATGATATTCCGCATTCTCTGATAAGTCGCCTAATGATTTAGCATACTTCAAAGCAGCTAAAATTTCTTTTCTTTTAGGTCCTTTTAATTCTTCTAGTTCAACTTTCAGCTCTTTTCTTTTTTCTTCAGTTATATAATTAACTACTTGATTCATAATCTATGAATGTTATCTTTTTTTGACAAAAGAGTCAATTATATGCTAGTCTTTTGTATATGGCAAAGACTGTAATACAGGTCAAGAAAAATCCAAATGAAAATAATTCAAGCATTTTGCGTCGTTTTTCGCGTAAAATTCAAGAATCAGGCATAATCCGCAAAGTGAAAGGCTCTCGTTATAATGTCCGAAAAGAATCCAAACTCAAAGTAAAAAAGAGCGCTCTTAAAAGGATGGCTCGCAGAAAAGAAATAGAGAAACTCAAAAAACTTGGCAAGATGGCAACTAAATAATTATGGAAGAAAATTTCTCCATAATAAACAAAACAAAAAGCAAGCTCCCCCCTTTGCCGTTTTTGAAAATAAAAAACGATATTTTAGGTAAAAAGTATTCTCTATCCATAGCTTATGTTGCCGAAAATAAATCTAAAGAAATAAATAAAAAATATCGAAAGAAAGATAGAGCGACCAACATCCTTTCTTTTTCTTTACGCGAGAACGAGGGAGAGCTTATTCTGTGTCCGACTGTTGTAAAGAGAGAAGCAAAAGATTTTTCTAAAACCTTTGATCAATTCTTGGGGTTTTTAGTTATCCACGGAATGCTTCATTTGAAAGGAATGACACATAGTAGTACAATGGAAAAAGCGGAAAGAAAATATGATGAGAAATATTTTAGTGGGAATAGACCTAGGCTCCTCAATGACGAGAGTCGTGGTGGGAGAATTTTTAAAAGGAGAAAAAAATCCTAGAATTATTGGCGGTGGCGAAGCTGAAAGTTTAGGTGTGCGACACGGATATGTTGTTGATTCCCAGCTTGCAATAATCTCAGTAAAAAATGCTGTCCTAATAGCTGAAAAATCTTCGGGTATAAAAATAAAACGCGCATTTATTTCAATCGGTGGTGTAAGTTTGCGGGGAGAGACAAGTATCGGCTCAACGATTATTTCCAAAGCTGATGATGAGGTAACTAATTTAGATATAAACAAAGCTCTGCAAGACTGTGAAGATAATGTAAATCTAAATAATAAAAAAATTATTCAGAGTTTTCCTATTTCTTATCGTTTAGATGGGAAAGAAGTTCTAGGTAGATTAGAAGGTATGCGTGGAACTAAACTTGAAATAAAAGCTTTGGTTGTTACTTATTCTATGCAACATCTAGAAGACTTAATTACCGTAATAGAAAAAGCAGGAGTAGAAACTATTGATATAATTGCTTCCCCTATTGCTCTTAGCCAAATTATATTATCTGAAAAACAAAAAATAATGGGAGTGGCTTTAGTGGATATAGGATGCCAGACAACATCACTTTCTGTTTTTGAAAATGGATTACCAATATCAATTCATACCTTTTCTATCGGCTCTTCTGATATCACAAATGATATCGCTTTAGGATTCAAGATTTCTCTAGAAAAAGCGGAAAGTTTTAAACAAGGAGATATTGAAGAAGATTTTTCAAAAAAGAAACTAGATGAAATTATTGAAGCGCGTCTATCTGATATTTTTGAACTTATAGAAAATCATTTAAAGAAAATAAAAAGATCTGGACTCCTGCCTGCAGGTATCGTATTTACAGGCGGTGGAGCGAATATCCCGGGAATTGAAGAGCTTTCAAAATCTACACTCAAACTTCCAGCAAGTATTGGAAAAACTCAAATTTTTGGCAACCTAAAAACAAAACTTCGCGACTCGGCTTGGTTTATTCCTCTTGGTTTAATAGTGTCAGGCAAAGACAATGACAATCATTCTGAAGGTTCATTTAAAGGTTTATTAAAAGACCTAAAAAACACAATAAAGTCAAGCATAAAACAACTAATGCCGTAACTTTCTCAAAAGTTTTTTTTAGATTTTTACAAAAAATTTGCTTTTTTTTCTTTTGATGCTAGTATGTTTTTATATAAGTCCCGACCATAGTCGGGATCCCGACAGACGGTCGGGATTAATGTAATAAAAATTATGCCAAAAATAAATCAAGAAATAGAGAGTTTCGCTCGGATTATGGTTGTCGGAATAGGAGGATCAGGTAAAAACACTATCAACCATATGATAAATTCTAAGGTCAAGGGAGTCTCTTTTATCTGTATGAATACTGACACGCAAGACCTGCATCATTCTCTGGCTGAGAAAAAAATTCACATAGGGAAAAATCTTACAAAAGGTCTAGGCGCTGGCATGGACCCAGAAGTTGGGAAAAAAGCGGCTGAAGAAACAAAATCTGAAATCCAAGATGTTATCAAGGGGGCAGATATGGTTTTTATTGCTTGTGGAATGGGTGGAGGCACGGGCACAGGCGCGGCTCCGATCGTGGCTCGCGCGACTAGAGAACAAGGCATACTCACTGTTGCTGTCGTCACCAAACCTTTTTTCTTTGAAGGAACTCACAGAATGAAAATGGCCGAAAAAGGCATCGAAGAATTATCTAAAGAAGTGGACGCGATTATTGTTATTCCAAATGATAAGTTGCTTCAGTTGTCTGATAAAAATACCAATTTTAAAGATGCTTTTGCTAATTGCGACAATGTTCTGCGCCAAGCTGTGGAAGGTATTTCAGACCTTATCACGACTCCTGGCATCATCAATGTTGATTTCGCGGATATTAAAGCTGTAATGAAAGATGCTGGCAGCGCGCTTATGGGTATCGGTACCGCTTCAGGTGAAAAAAGAGCTGAAAAAGCCGCTGTAGCCGCTATTAACTCTCCGCTCCTTGAAGTTTCAATCCACGGAGCTAAAGGCGTGCTCTTTGCGATTTCTGGCGGAGACGACCTAGCTATTCATGAAATCCAAGAAGCGGCCAAAATAATCACAGAGTCAATCGACAAAGACGCGAAGGTAATCTTCGGTACAATTCGTGATGAAAAATTGAAAAAGGGTGAATTGAAAGTTACAGTTATCGCTACCAACTTCCCTGCTGATGCTCCTCGTCAAAATCTCTTTAGCGGATCAGGAACTTCTAATCAAATACTACTTAAAGAAGAGAATGTGGTTTTGGCAAAAAAAGAAATAAATAACACTATAAAAAATGGGAATGTTAATGTTAGTTTCATAAATAAAACAGACAAAAAAATAGAACCTATAAAAGATATCATCATAGAAGATGATGGTGATGACTGGAGCGCTGTTCCAGCATTTTTGAGACGCAAGAAATAAAAAGCAGGCTAGAATTTTAAAAATGTACTTTTTCCGGTACGGATTTTTTGAAGCTTAAAAAATCCTGAAGTTCTCGGCTCGACAGCCTCGAAACCCCTGCAAAAGTACATTTTTAAAATTCCATGTATAGTGTATAATGAAATTATGACATACGACTTAATAATAATTGGAGGCGGGCCAGCGGGCACGGCGGCGGCTGTGTATGCTTCTAGAAAAAGACTCCGAACTATTCTTATCACCACCGAATGGGGCGGACAATCTATCGTATCTGAACAGATTTACAATTGGATAGGCACCACCTTGATCTCTGGTAATGAATTAGCGGAAAATTTAAAAAAACATGTAATGGCGAATGCCATAGGCACGGAAAATATAAAAGAGTCTGAAAACTTAGGTTCTACCCTGCTAGTAAAAGAAGGGGAAAAAGTAATCAGCATTACGGAAGCCTTGCTTCCGTCAAATGGCGGAGGCAACGCCTCCACCAAAGAAAAAAAGGATGGGAATTTTTCTGTCAAAATAGAATCAGGTGAAGAGTTTTTAACTAAAACAATTTTAATAACGAGCGGAAGCGGACGCAGGAAGCTTGTTGCTAAAAATGCAGACAAACTTGAACACAAAGGTCTCACCTATTGCGCTTCTTGCGATGGACCTCTTTTTTCGGAAATGGATGTAGCTGTAATCGGCGGAGGCAATGCCGGCTTTGAAACAGCCGCGCAACTTCTGGCATATTGCAAATCTGTAACTCTTCTCAATCGTAGCAACACTCTTCGCGCAGATGAAATAACGGTGGAAAAAGTTTTGAAAAATCCAAAAATGAAATTAATAAAAAATATTGAAATCTTAGAAGTGCAAGGCGATAAATTTGTAGAAGGAATAATTTATAAACCTGCTCGCCCTCCCGAGTCGGAAGCAGGCGGAGAGAAAGAATTAAAAGTCTCTGGTATTTTTGTGGAAATCGGACAAATCCCAAACACTGATTTTGCTAAAAGCCTTGTGCCACTTGATGAATATGGAAGAATCAAAATTGACGCTTGGTCCCAAAAAACAGAAATTCCCGGTATCTGGGCGGCAGGAGACTGCACTAATGTCCTATATCATCAAAACAACATCGCCGCTGGCGACGCCGTCCGCGCTCTCGAGGATATATATCTTTATATACACGCAAGATAGGAAACTCATAAAATATAATTTTTGCAGGGGTTTTGCGAGCGACGGCGAGCAAACTTCAGGATTTTTTAACCTTCAAAAAATCCGTACCGGAAAAAATTGATATTTTATGAGTTTTGTAATTTATGAGGTCGCTTCGGCGACCGAAGGCGGAGATGGTGAGATTTGAACTCACGATACCTTTCGGTATGCCGGTTTTCGAAACCGGTGCCTTCAACCACTCAGCCACATCTCCTTGCTGTGTTTGTCGATACGTCTTCCTGCCCTCTTGGGCTATCCCATATACCCTCACGCTAAAGCGTATCGTATATTTTTAATTAAAGCAAAATCATCTACTAAAGATATTTTAAAGAATTTTATTCTACAAGTTAAGCTTGTTACCTTATTTTTGGATGAAAAACACCAATTTTTTCACAAATCATTTTAAGAAAAACTTCATCAAAATTTTTTATTACTTGCATGTTTTCAAAATATAATGAGTCCTTTGAAAAATCAATTTTAAAGATTTCAGGAACATTCAAGTTTTCATCACTTTTATTCTTTATGGTTAGAGTTTCTTTTATGCTTTGTACTATCTTTTCATTTTTAGGTTTATATAATAAATATTTGCGACCAACCGAAACATGCGAATGAACTATAGCATTTCTCAAATAATAAATGGAGCTTAATACCATTTTTACCTCAGTTGTTAATAAACTAGAAAACTCAGTTTCAAAAATTTCTTTAACTTCCCTAAAATCCTTTTCCCAAAAAATATATCTCTGCTCTCTTAAAATTGATGGGATTATTTCTTGACTATTAAAATCATTTATAATACCTTTATTTCTATTTAAAATGATTAAATCTGAAAGTTGACTTTGTATCCAAATACTATAAATCACATATCTCCCGGTTCTTGAAAGACTCTTGTCAATATTTTCATCCATCTTTTCTTCCATAATCTTATTATACCAAGTTCTGTACGCTTCGCGTGCAGAGTTCACGTGGTCTACAATAATTTGCTTTCCGTCGAAAGCAAATTTTCCAGACCCGGACTCAGCTATTCGTCTACTGACGAATTATGCTTCTGTCTTCACAAATTTTATCAAGAGCAAAGCAGTTTGCTCTCTCAAAAAATTTGTGACCCCACAGAGAATCGAACTCTGATTATCGGATTGAAAACCCGGTGTCCTAACCGTTAGACGATGGGGCCTTAATTTATATTTTTCTTAATAATTATAGCTTCACCAATTTACAGGTTTTTAAAAACCCGATGTCCGCTACATTTTAACTTGGTTAAACGATAGAGCCAAGTTGAAAATATAATAACATTTTTATACATAATTGCAAAAGAATTTTTAAGTTATACTATTGATATACCTTATGGATAAAAGCCTAGAGTTAGAAAACCTAAATAAGAAGTGGCTGGAAGAATGTCAGTGCGAACTCAAAAAGACTGCTACACAAGCAGTGCCGGGAGTTGGCAACCCTGATGCAGATATTATTTTTATCGGAGAAGCGCCAGGTCGCAGTGAAGACAAGCTCGGAATTCCATTTGTCGGAGCAGCGGGAAAATTTTTGGACGAAATGCTGGAATTGATAAATCTAAAGAGAAGTGAAATATATATTACAAATATAGTAAAATATCGCCCTCCAAACAACCGCGATCCCCTGCCAGAAGAAAAAAGCAGTTGTCGAGAATGGCTACTAGGGGAACTAAAAATAATTTCGCCCAAGCTAATAATATTTTTAGGTAGGCATGCGATGAATAATTTTTTCCCAGATTTACAAATCTCCGGAGCGCACGGCAAACTTTTAATTAAAAAATTCAAAGGCATATCCACAAGCTACTTCTTCCCTCTTTATCATCCCGCCGCGGCTTTATATGACGGCTCTATGCGCGAAATTTTAAAAGAAGATTTTAAAAAAATTCCGAAAGTGCTGAAAGAAATTGCAAAACGCAAGGTTTAATTATATTACTTTGAATTACAAAACTCTTTCTGGGCATGTCTTTTTCTAGGGTACGGATTTTTCAAATAAAAATTAGCCTTGAAAAATCTTGAAGTTCAGCGCTCGACAGCCTCGAAACCCCCTAAAAAAGACATGCCTTCGACAAGTTTCGTAATTTACGATATATTATGTATTACTCATGCAAAAGGATATACGAATCATAATACTGGCTGGCGGCAAAGGCACTCGAATGAAAGGCGAGGTGCCGAAAGTTTTAGTGCAATTAAATGCTAAGCCAATGATAAAATACGTACTGGAATCAATCAGTAAATCTGGAATAGACGAAAACCCGGTTGTGGTTGTCGGACACAGAAGAGAGGAGATAATGCAAGAACTTGGCGACAAATATAATTACGCAATCCAAGAAGAACAGCTAGGCACTGGACACGCCATAATGATTGCGGAGAGTTTGCTAAAAAATAAGTCAAAAAATGTAATGGTTTTGCCGAGCGATCATCCTTTTATAACTACTGAAACGATACAAAAACTAGCAAATAAACATCTAGAATCAGGGGCAAAGATAACCATGGCTACAGTAAAGCTTCCGGATTTTAAAGACTGGAGAAATGTTTTCTATAATAGTTTTTCCCGAATAATTCGTAACGAAAAGAATGAGATCACCAAAGACGTTCAGTTTCGAGATACAAATGATGAAGAAAAGAAAGTTACCGAAATAAATCCAATATTTTTTTGTTTTAATGCAAATTGGCTTTGGAAAAACTTAAAGAAGCTCCAAACAAATAATGACCAAAAACAATATTATCAAACTGATTTGATACAAATAGCTATGAACCAAGGAGAAAAAATCGAATCTATCGATATCGAGCCGACCGAAGCACTCGCCGCAAACTCTAATGAAGAATTTGAAGTCTTAAAAAAATTCGTACCAGAAATTTAATTTTTAATGTATACTATAAACATGCACAATCCATTTAAGAACGCCATGGCACAGCTAGACAAAGTTGCTAAAATAAACAAAAGTTTTAGCGCTGAGTTTATAAAGAGAATGCGCCAACCCGATCGCGATATAAGAATTTCGATTCCAATAAAAATGGACGACGGTTCTTTGCGAGTTTTTGAAGGATATAGAGTGGAATATAACAACGCTCTAGGGCCATACAAGGGTGGAATCAGATACCATCTTGATACTGAAATAAATGAAGTAAAAGCTCTCGCTTTCTGGATGGCGCTCAAATGCGCAGTAGCTGGAATTCCGATGGGTGGAGGTAAAGGCGGAGTAACAGTTGATCCGAAAAAGTTGTCTAAAGGAGAACTGGAAAAACTTTCGCGCGGATGGGTGCAAAAACTTTCTGATATTTTGGGACCATATAAAGATGTGCCTGCGCCGGATGTAAATACCACGCCAGAGATAATGGCTTGGATGGCAGATGAATACAAAAAAATAACTAAAAATAAAAATATCAATGAAACAAGAGCGACATTTACAGGTAAGCCTATAGACAAAGGCGGTTCAGAAGGTAGAGGCCCAGCAACTGGCTTAGGTGGTTTTTATGCTTTTGACGCTCTTCGAAAAGAACTCAAACTCCCAGAAGAATGCAAAGTAGTGGTTCAAGGTTTTGGAAATGTAGGTGGAAATGTAGCGCGTATTTTTACTGAAAATAAACATAAAGTCATAGCGGTATCTGATTCTAAGAGCGCAATATTTAACAAAAATGGATTAGATTTAGAAGGTGTTGAAAATTATAAGAAAAAGACTGGTAGCTTTAAAAATTTTCCAGGAGCTAAAAATATTACAAATGCAGAATTACTCGAACTCCCCTGTGACCTTCTAATCCCAGCCGCTTTTGAAAATGTTATAACTGAGAAAAATGCTGGAAAAATAAAAGCTAAAGCTATCTTAGAACTTGCCAACGGTCCTACGACGCCCGAGGCAGATGAAATTTTATTTAAAAAAGATATTCCGGTTGTGCCAGATATACTTGCGAATTCCGGAGGAGTTGTAGTTTCGTATTTTGAATGGGACCAAAATTTGAAAAATAAACATTGGAGTGAAGAAAAGGTTTTTGAAAAATTAAATAAAATTATGAAAGGCGCCTCTAAAAAAATGTTAGAAAAAACAAAAAAAACAAAAACTTCTCTGCGCATGGGCGCATTCATCCTCGCCCTTGAGAGAATTAAAGAGAAAATATTATAGTTAATTTTAAGATATAATCTTAAAATATAATCTTAAGATAAAATAGTTAACCTAAACAAATAACAAACACTAACAAATACTTAGAACTCTGCGATAGCAGAAATATAAGTATTTGTTATTTTTCAAATACGTAGCCTTTGGCTAGTTTGAAGGTTTTTAATCCATCCTTTATACCTATACTTTTTACATAATCTAAAAATTCTTTAGGTAGTGGTGACGGCCCGACCCACACGCTCTTTTGAATCATCAAGTAATTAAATTTTTTTAGATGCCAACGTAACCATTCTCTTTCGGCTTTTCTAGTCTCCGGAATATCAAACATAACTATAAGATTTTTGGGCGCATCTTTTCCAAATTTGAAATTAAATTGTTTTAATGAATCGAATTTTCTTGTTATATATTTTCGACCTTCATGAGTAATTTTTATTTTTTCGTCATCATATTCTAAAAAACCTTTTTTATGCATATAAGAGAGAGAACCGCTTATACTATTCCGCGAATAATCTTTAAATTTTGGGAGTCCAAATAAATTAACCTGTACCCCTTTATAATAAAAAGATTGGCTACTTAGCTCTTTTAGAATTTCATACATAAGTCCCATTCACAGATTATATCATAAATACTTACAAACAAGCGATAGCAGAGTTATAAGTATAGTGGGAGTGTAGTGAATTTGTTGCATTAACACCATTAACACATTGAATCTAGAATTTTAGTGAGACCATTCGAACTATTGGAAAAAATATGTAAAAATGTTATAAAGAAAATCTGCGCGGTTAGCTCAGTGGTAGAGCGACTCTTTGACGTAGAGTAGGCCGGGGGTTCAATCCCCTCACCGCGCACCAGAATAATCCTATGAAAATTTTAAGCATTGAAACAAGTTGCGACGACACGGCTATAAGCATCATGAAAGCAAATGGAGGCGCTTCAAATGCTTCTTTTGAAGTCTTGGCAAATAATTCAAATTCTCAGATAAAAATACATATTCCTTATGGCGGAGTCTACCCTGTGCTTGCAAAACGAGAACATGCTAAGAATCTGCCAATTTTACTAGAAGTAGCATTGAAGCAAGCTAAAATAAAACCAATATTAACAAACTCAGCGATAGCAGAAAATGTTAACATAAAATCTCCGTTGGATTTGATAGCCGTTACCTATGGTCCGGGGTTAGAAATGTGTCTTTGGGAAGGTATTTTATTTGCGAAAAATTTAGCCCAAAAATGGGGCGTGCCTTTAATCCCAGTAAATCATATGGAAGGACACACACTTTCAGTGTTTGGAAAAAATAAGGGAAAATTTAAAATTCCCCTCCGTCACCAAGGCTCTGGCGGGCAAGCAAAAATAAAATTTCCAATACTAGCGCTTTTGGTTTCTGGTGGACACACACAGCTCATATTAATAAAAAAATGGATGCAATATGAAATAATCGGTGAAAGTTTAGACGATGCCGTCGGCGAGGCTTTTGATAAAGTAGCTAGAATGCTTGACCTTCCCTACCCCGGTGGGCCAGAGATCTCAAAATTAGCAGAACTTCAAAGAAACATACTCTTGAAAACGAGAAAAACCAGAACTTTGCGAGGACTCAGCACGTATATCCCACTGGTGCGGGATTACTATGCTCGGCCCGTCGGCCTGCGCAATGCTTCCCTCTCGCAAAGCTCTAGTTTTTCTCTCCCCCGCCCTATGCTTCACAGTAAAGATTTTAATTTTTCTTTTTCTGGATTAAAAACAGCTGTTCTCTATTTAATCAGAAAAATTGCGCCAGATGGAAAAGTAGACGACAAAATAAAAAGTGAAATAGCTCTGGAGTTTGAAAACGCCGCGATTGAATGTCTTGTGTATAAAACAAAAAAAGCTATAGAAAAATATAACGTAAAAACCCTGATAGTCGGTGGCGGAGTGGCTTGCAATACACATCTGCAAAGAGAAATGAAAAAAATTGCAGGCAAAAAAATCAAAATTCTATTCCCCGCGAAAGGACTTGCGGGAGATAATTCTCTGATGATCGGCATCGCCGGATATTTGAATTATATAAAAAACAAAAACCTGCCTGCCGGCAGGCAGGGAAAGTTTCCTCCAAACCCACAGAGCATCAAAGCAACTGGCAATCTAAGACTTTAGCCTGTCTCGCAGAGTCAAGGAGGGTGTGATATTATTGAGTTATGGAAGAGAAATTACTCAAGCCCTATAACCCAAAAGAAACAGAAGAAAGAATTTACAAGCTATGGGAAGATAGCGGTTTTTTTAACCCGGACAATTTACCAGATGAAAGGCATAAATCTTTCACTATCGTCATGCCTCCGCCAAACGCAAATGGAGACTTGCACGCTGGACACACCCTTTTTATCACACTTGAAGACATTATGATCAGGTATAAAAGAATGGCAGGCTTCAAAACCCTTTGGTTGCCTGGCGCAGATCATGCTGGATTTGAAACTCAAGTAGTATATGAAAAAAAACTAGAAAAAGAAGGTCGCTCGCGTTTTGGCATGGACCCAAATGATTTATATAAAGAAATCTTGGATTTTACCTTACTGAATAAAAAAAATATGGAAACTCAAGTCAGGTCGCTCGGAGCATCTTGCGATTGGTCGCGAGAAAAGTTTACTCTCGATCCTGATGTGGTGGAAAAAACTCAAGACACTTTTGTAAAAATGTATAACGACAAAATAATCTACCGTGGCAAACGCGCCATAAACTGGTGTTATAAACATCAAACTTCACTCTCTGAAGTAGAAACTGAATCTTCTGAAGAATTGTCACCTCTTTTTTATTTAAAATACGGCCCTTTCTCTATTGCTACTGTCCGGCCTGAAACAAAATTTGGAGATAAATATGTAGTGATGCATCCGGATGACAAAAGATATGCTGAATATAAACACGGACAAAAAATAAAACTAGAATGGATAAATGGACCAATAGAAGCAACTATCATAAAAGACGAGGCGATAGATATGGAATTCGGCACTGGAGTAATGACCATCACACCGTGGCACTCGCAAATAGATTTTGAAATTGCAAAGAGGCACGACCTAGACACCGAACAAATTATTGACTGGCGAGGCAAGTTGCTAGGAATAGCTAACGAATTTGCGGGAATGAATATCAAAGACGCCCGAGCAAAGATTGTAGAAAAACTAAAAGCTAAAGGATTGCTGATTAAAATAGATGAAAAATACCAAAACGTAATCAAAAAATGTTACAAGTGTGGTACTGTGATTGAACCCCAGATAAAAGACCAATGGTTTGTAAAGATGGCTCCCCTTACTAAACTCGCGCTCAATTCAGTGAACAGAGGTGAAATTAAATTTATTCCAGATAATTATGAAAAGATTTTCAGATATTGGATGGAAAACAGTATAGACTGGAACATCTCACGGCAAATAGTTTGGGGCATACCTATACCTGCATGGTTTAAAGGCGAAGAGTTTAAAGTAAGTAAAGAAAAGCCAAATGGTGAAGGTTGGACAAAAGATCCTGATACTTTCGACACATGGTTTTCTTCTGGTCAATGGCCACTTATGACAACAGGTTTTCCAAAACATGAAGATTTTAAAAAATATTATCCTACAGATGTGATGGAGACTGGACATGATTTGATATTCAAGTGGGTGCCTCGCATGGTTATATTTGGACTTTATTTAGCTCAAAAAGCCCCATTTCATACTGTATATCTGCATGGACTAGTAAATGATGCTCAAGGTAAAAAAATGAGCAAGTCAAAAGGAAATGTTATTAACCCCCTCACTTTAACCGATAAATACGGTACTGATGCTTTGCGTATGGCGTTAATAGTAGGCAATACACCAGGTACCGATTTAGCTTTACAAGAAAATAAAGTAAAAGGCTATAAACATTTTGCAAACAAGATCTGGAATATAACGAGATTTGTCTTGGACAATACAAAAGATGTAGAGCCTGCTAATGCAAGCGCATTAATAGATGAATGTAATAAAACGATAAAAGATGTGACAGAAGATATGGAAAATTTTCGATTTTATTTGGCTTCTGAAAAACTCTATCACTATCTCTGGCACCGCTACGCAGATGAAATTATTGAGGAAAGTAAAAAAAATGAAGAGGTAAAGAAATCTTTATTTTATATTTTAGAAAATTCATTAAAACTTTTGCATCCCTTTATGCCATTTATAACCGAAGAAATTTGGTCTATTCTACCTGCTCGTAAAAATTTATTAATGGTGGAAAAGTGGCCCCTCGCTAAGCTCGGGGCCTCTGACCAGAAAAAAAATGATAACAAATGACCCAAAGATTTTAGGCTTGGCATTTCTGGGCGGGATTATCCCCTCTCTCCTTTGGTTGTGGTTCTGGCTCAAAGAAGACAAGAAGAAATCTGAACCCAAAGGACTCCTCACGATTGTCTTCATTATGGGTATGCTGGGAGTGATTTGTGTTCTGCCAATTCAAAAATTTATACAAACAAATTTAGATTCACCGGGAGGTCAGCTCATACTTTGGGCAAGCGCGGAAGAAATAATAAAATACCTTGCTGTTTTGATTATTCTTTATAGAACAAGTTATATAGATGAACCAATAGATTGGCCGATTTATATGATTACCGTAGCCTTAGGTTTTGCGGCTCTTGAAAATACCTTATTTTTAATCAAACCCTTGGAAATGGGACAAAATACAGTGGGATTGCTTACAGGACAATTCAGGTTTTTAGGATCTACCCTTCTCCATGCTGTTTCAAGTGGAATTTTAGGCATTGCCTTGGGCATTTCTTTACATCTAAAAGGATTAACAGAAAAATGGCATTTTACCATCGGCCTCATTTTAGCTATTGCCTTGCATAGTGTCTTTAATTTTTTTATAATGAAGGTCGGAGTGGGTGATGAGAATTATTTTCTAGAATTATTAAAAGTGTTTGGTTTCTTGTGGGTCGTTACTATTATTGTAATGTTACTTTTTGAAAAAGTAAGAAGAATGAATTAATCCCATTAGAGACCGCGGTCGCAGACGGGATTAATAAATAGAAATTGATTATTAATTTAATACAAAATGCAGTGTCAAATTCAAAGCGAACGCGACCTGTCTCTAACTAGATGAATAAAAAAAGAAGTTTTTGGGAAAAATTAACCGGGAGCGTTAATATGGAGGAAGATTACGAAGAACCAAAGAAAAACATAACAGTAATAAGCAAAGGATCTCGAGATAAAAAACTGGATAATAATTGGATTGAAGAAGAAAACGAAGAAGCGGAATTAGCGGTGGATGTTTATCAAACTCCGACTGATATAGTTATCCAAACTTTTGTGGCTGGAGTTAGGCCGGAAGATTTAGAATTGGCAATCGCCCGTGATATGATAACCATCAAAGGGCATCGGGAAGAACATAGAACTATTGATGAGAACAACTATTTTTCCAAAGAGCTTTATTGGGGGAGATTCTCTCGTAGCATATCTCTCCCAGCAGAAGTAGAACCAGAAGAAGCCGAGGCGACAGAAAAACACGGACTCCTCATTGTTAAAATTAAAAAAGTAGATAAAGAAAAGAAAAATAACGTAAGAGTAAGATCAGTCTAGAATTCACATTGTGTGGTTATATGATTCATTCAATAATCTTTGATTGGAAACGAACACTTTATGATCCAGATACCGGCAAACTCGTGGATGGTTCTATTGAAATTTTAGAACTTCTCCGAAAACAGAACATACCTCTTTCGCTTATCGGAAAGGGTGGTGAAGACATGTATGTAAAGGTTGAGAAGCTAGGAGTTAAGAAGTATTTTAAAAGTATTATGTTTCAAGAAGGCGCAAAGGGAGTACTTTTATTCAAGCCATATATATCAAACGAAAATGCCTCCGCTACTCTTTTTATTGGCGATCGGGTAAGATCTGAGCTTGCAGTTGGCAAGACCTTGGGAGCGACTACGATGTGGATTCGTCAAGGAAAGTTTGCCGATGAAACACCTGAAAACAAAGACCAAGAACCTGATTACACTGTTGTCTCGCTTATAGAAGCAAAAAGGTTGCTAATTAGCCTGAATAATTAATACAAAACTCTAAAAATATAAATTTCTTCCGGTCACTTGCCTTGACCTGGTCAAGGCGGATTAAGTCTAGAATTTTTTATTGTGTGCCTGGGGGGTGAATCGCACACCCGGCCACTTCCTCTTCAGGGAAATGCTCTACTACTGAGCTACCCAGGCAAGTTATGGTTTTATCCTTATAAAACGATCTTTAATTATCCTATCAAGATAATCGCCTCTTTTCAACTTTTTTAACTTAATCTCAACACTTCTAGCATCTTTGAGAGATTTATACTCTTGAGAAAAAACTAATTTCGGGTTTCCTAATCTTTTTGTTGAAGGAGTATACCCGCCCAAATGATGGCGCATTCTTTTATCCAAATCAGTGGTACTACCTATGTAGTGTTTCCCTTTTAGATTTTCTAATATATAAACAAATGGCATAAATAAACCTGAGTCCCGACGCCATCTGGGGTCGGGAAGCCGACTGAAACGTCGGCTCTACCCAGGCAATCAAATCATTGGCTAAATTGTTTAATATTATCAAAGGTGCCTTGAACATTTCCATATATTCCTATCAACTGGTCTATATATGGCTGAAGAAGATAATAAGCGCCAGCGGCAGAACCAATAATAAATATCAAGTATATGTAGGTCATAATTTTCGAAATCCGCATAGAACGCTTCACAGAAAGCAATATTTTATTATTCTCTTCCGCAAGACTAACACTTCTATTTAAAAGCTCTCTTTCTTCTGGAGACATATATAAATACTAACAAAAATAAATAGAAAAATCAAAATCTAGGTGTGTAGCATTTAAAATGCTAAGGGTCAGCTAGAACACTGAATTGCGCTGAATTTAGCTATATGTTAATATAAAAGTATGGAAACTGTAAAAATTAATCCATTAAATATAAATAACTTGACGAGATATGAAACCGTACTTAAACCGAAATGGCGCGCGGCTTCTATTTTGCGTTTGGCCGGTTTAATTTCTAAAAAAGAAGCAAAAAAAATGCTTAAAGTATCTAGAAAGGCGCGAACGGAATGGCGTTAATTTTATGTACTTATTTGATACTAACGCAGTAATTTATTTTCTCTCCGGTGATAAAACGGCAGTCGCGCTTGTAAAAGAAATGTTAAAAAACAATAAAACTATCTATGTTCCGACAATTGTTAGGTTGGAATTATTTAGCAAACCAAATCTAAACCCAATTGAACAAAATGCTATTCATGATTTTCTAAGCTATGCGATTGAAATCAATCTTGATAAGACAATTGCTGATATTGCGTCTGCAATAAGAAGAAATCTAAAAATAAAAGTTGCTGATAGTATCGTAGCTGCGACAGCTCTTTATACTAATAGTTTTTTAGTAACAAGAAATACAAAGGATTTCAAAATTCAAGGCGTTCGTATTATTAAAGTTTAATTTTAAAAATTTTTTGGTATTTTTATGAGTTTTGTGATTCATTTTATTCTACCGCATCCAGCTCCACATAAAAAACAGAGCCCTTGTCCGCGCCTTCAGACTCAGCCCAGATTTTACCTTGATGTCCATTTTCTATTATCTCTTTAGCTAAATATAGCCCGAGCCCAGAACCACTGGTATTCATTTTATTACCTTCTCCCCTATTAAACTTTTGAAATAGTGTTGGCAATATTTCTGGTTTAATCCCCATACCAGAATCTGAAATAGTAAGGAGAACTTTATTCTTTTTTTCATCTTTTGCGAGCTTTACCTTTATCCATCCCGTCTTTGTGTATTTTATAGAATTATCCACCAGATTTTGAACTACTTGCCACAACTGCTCTCTGTCCGCATTGACCATATATGGACTTTTATTATCTGTTTCAAAACTAATAGATAAACCTTTTTCTTTAACAGTAACAGAAAGTTCATTTACAATTTCCTCAACCATTTTCCCCAGTTCTAATAATTGTTTGGTATATTGTATTCCCCCTTTCTCAATTTTAGCAACATCGAGGAAACGAGTGATCATATGATTCATTCTTTGACCAGATTTAAATATCTTGTCAACCGGGTCTTTTTGTCCTTCTGCAATCAAACCATATGACCCATCGAGTAACATCGAGGAATAGCCCGCAATAGCGGTAATAGGACTTCTTAATTGATGAGTAGCCAAAGACAAGAATTCCGTCTTTAAATCGTCGAGAGATTTTAGTTTTTCATTGCTATCAGCGAGCTCTATTGAAAGCTTTTCAAATTTTTCATGTTGCAATTTCTCGTTTTCTTTTGCCTTGATTTCTTTTTTAATGGATTTTATAAGAATATAACCCAAGACAATTATGCCCAGTAAAGTAAAAACTACAATAATTCTGACATTCTCAATTCTACGAATAAACAAAATCGCAGAAACGAAAGCTCCCAGAGCGATTACAAGCACTTGAGTTGCAATGAGTTTCAAATTAAAAGTATGAAATTTAACTATCAAGTAACCCAAAAACCCGACAAATATAGGCATGCCTATTAGACCTATTTGCGCTAGCGCCCAATTGTCAGTAAAACTTCCTATTATATTCCCGGAAGAAAATGCTATTAAAAATAATATAATTCCAAGACTAAAAATCACTATTTCCTTTTTTCTGGCAGGAATAGAAATTTTCCTGTATTCTGAGATAGTCAAAAATATAATAGACAATATAAATATTAATTCAATAATATAAGTAAAATATTGAGCAATAAAGCCTTCTATGGCATTACAAGTATTTATATTCACACCAACAAGATTATATTTAGTTGCTAAAAATAAAATTACTGGAGAATATAAAAGTAAAAGTACCATTTTCCCATTAAAAGGTAAGTCTTCATTTTTAATAAATAAATACACTAGATAAAAACATACTAGATAAACAAGTGGTTCAAATAATATCTGTAATGACCAGAAAAACATAACAATATCAGGCCTATTTGTTGCCCATATTATCAAATCAAACAGAGACCATAAGGAAAACAAAATACTCACAATTAATAAAGAAGTGCCTATTTTAGATCTGCCAGTTTTATAAAAAACTAATATCCCCACAAACATAGCGACAATTATAGCTGGAATATGAGAATAGAAAAAAAGAGTAGGTATATTACTTGAATAAACAAAATATTGAGCTGACTCCCAAGGGCATATTTGTTCCATAAATTAACTTGTTGTTGAGTATAACAGATAACTGCCAATAATAATAATAATAATTGAAATTAACTTATGTAAAAAATGTTTACTAGATATCTTCTCTGATACAAATTTAGGGAAAAATATTGTGAATAAAACACCAATAGTAAAAACAAAAAGTGATTGATAGCTATTTACAACAAACACAAGAGCTATAGGAGCAATTAATATAGCAAAATTATTTGCTAAAGCACCTATTATGTATAAAATTTCACTTATTATATTAAGCGACAAAATTTTTAATTTTGATGTTGTAACCATTGTAATAAAATCTTGTCTAAACTTTTTATAAAAAATTAGAATTAGAATTCCAAAGACAGTTAAACCTACATATTGCCAAAAAATTGAAATCCAAAAACTATCCACCAGAGCCAATTTTTTGAACAAAACTCCACTTAGCGCAAAAATAAAAGAAGAAATAACCACCAAAAACAATGCTTTCTTCTTAAACTTTAACTTATTCTCTTCGTCAATCTCTATAGAAAGTAATATGATACCCACTAAAATTAATACAGAAGCTAAAATCTGACTTATGTTTAATGATTCTTTTAGAATAAAATAACTTAAAATATAACCAAACACGGGATCAAATTGAAATAATGGAATCACAATAGAAGCTTCTTCAATATCCATTGCCTTTAAATAAAAATAAAAAGCTGTGGCACTTAAAAAGCCAACAAAAAATAATATTAAAAAATCCGTCAAGGATATATTAAATATTTTAGAACGATAAAAAATAGCGAGAAATGGTAAAATTATAATAGAAGAAAGAGAAGAAAAAATAAGTAAAGCACCTACCCCACGCCCATCTTGATACTTAGAAAGAATATATTTATCAATATGATTAATCACACTCCAGAGAATCGGTGCTATTAAAGCTATGAGAAACCAATTTGACATAAATTATTCACTTTCCTCTTCCGGAAGTTCTTCTTCAAAGATTACAAAATTTTGTTCAAAAAGAGACCTTTTATAAGTAAAAAGAATAGAAACAAGTATGGCGATAACAAAAATTATTATTAAAATTTTTGATTTTTTATCCATCACACAGAAACCCATTGTACCATACTTTCCCTATTTACGCCATATCCCGTTCCCTGCATTCAACCTATATCAAGGATTTATATCAAGGATTATCCTTGCTTGGCTTGAAAGAAAAACAGCCCCCTTGACTTTTTGCACGAGGGGGGGGTACACTTCAAAAAGATTAGCCCTTTAATAAAGATTGTTGTTTATGGGGCAAGCCCTCTTTTGCTAAAGCTACGGGTAGTTAAACTTTTAAAAACCAGTTTTGGCGACAGAAGGCTTGTCTCATCTACGATAAAATAATTTGCAATTGTCAGAATAAATCTGACAAAACGAAAGGAGGATTCAGTTGTTAAATGCAACTATTATCACGATGAAACAAGTCGCAACGTCGGGGCGAATCCGACAAAACAAAGAGGTTTTTATGCAAACTCAAGTAGTCGAAAGAAAGGTTGAAGAGGGCATTTTGGCTATCAACAACCTGGATCTTAATCGTTTCGTTGAAAAGCTTCAGCAGCCGGCGCCACGAGGTGTTGAATGGTCAAAGGAGCAAGCTGAGGATGCTGACAAATGGTATCGACGCTTTCTGATTCTTGGTCTCAAATATCCAGGAGTGAACATTGTGCCGAGTAAAGAAGTCGACGTGCTGTGGCATTCTCACATCCTCGATATGAAGAGGTACGAACAGGATACACGGCGGATCTTCGGCAAGATCCTTTATCATCGACCGGCTTCGGAAGGTAGAAACATGCAACCGCAGATTGCCAGAACCAACGCTCTAATGTTGGTCGAATTTGGTGAAGAATTTACTGGTTCTCTCGCGACTTGCGACATATGTGACTGACAACGATGACGGATGAAAGGAATAGGTCTTAAAAAGGCCGGAGGAGGAGCTGACATTCCAACTTCGGCTCTTTCTTTTTTTTGGTATATAATTAACATTAATGTGGAAAAAATATTTTAAAAAACATTTGAAAAGAAAACCGAGAGAACAATTAGTTCAAGCTGTTTCTTTTTGTACAAATAAAAAAAATGCTCTTGATTTAGGCGCAGGTACCCTTATTGAATCAAAATTTCTTATCAAAAAAGGATTCAAAAATGTTATTGCTATTGATAACGCGCCAGAGGTGAAAGAATTTGTTAATAATTTTAACAATAAAAAACTTATCTTAAAAAATATTTCCTTTCAAAAATATAATTTTCCCAAAAAAAGATTTGATTTAATCAATGCTCAATTCTCGTTGCCATTTTATGGCAAGAAGGATTTTAACTCTTTTATAAAAAAAGTAAAAAACTCTTTAGTAATAAAAGGTATATTTGTCGGGCAATTTTTTGGAAAAAAAGATAGCTGGAATGATGGGAAAAAAGAAATTGCATTTCACACAAAAAACCAAGTTCATAAATTGCTATCTAATATGAAAATATTAAAATTTGCAGAAAAAGAAAAAGAAGGTAAAACTGCCTCGGGTAATTTAAAACATTGGCATATTTTTTATTTTATTGCCCAAAGAAATAAATAATTTACTCTAAGAAACACATGCATTTATATCTATATCAAGGATTTATATCAAGGATTATCCTTGCTTGACCCCAAACTAATTTTCACTCCTCCAAAATTCAATGTTTTTTTCTTTAGATTGCTTCAAAAAAATAATAAACTGTTCAGGGGAGTGAGAATTATATTCCTTAGCTTCTTCTTCTGTCTCTGCAGTAAAAGAATCATCTTCATGGATATCGTCTATCATGTCAACAAATCTTTTTGGATAGTTCTTATCATCGACAATTACCTTCATGATTAACTCTCGTAAATAAGAGTAGTCTCTTTTATTTTCTAACACTATATTATCTATTTCTTTACAAATTCCTTGAATTATTTCTTTTGACATATTTGATTATATATTTCAACTGACATTTCTCTTAATTTTTTCTTATCAATACTTTCTTCTCCAAAATATCTAATAAAAATATTTTTTACAAAATCATAAAAATCAACAGAATTATTTTGTGAATTATATAGAAGAATCTCTTTAGCTTCTATATCATACTCATTATCAGGTGTCCATGCCCCTGGATATAAGCCTACGGGATCGTGTTTGTTAATAATTTCTTGTAACTTATTGAGCGTTAGCATAATTTTTTTTACCTGAAGCCTTGCTGATAATTGATTTAACTTCTATCCATCAAGGATTTATACCGAGGATTATCTTTGATTGACCCCAAACTAATTTTCACTCCTCCAAAATTCAATGTTTTTTTCTTTCGTTTCTTTAAGAAAATCAACGAGCCAATCAGGTATAGGAATTGCTTCTTTTGATTTTGTGTCATATTCAAGATGATTCACTATATAACCTGAACGAAAAGCATCCACCTCATTATGAATTTCGAGAATCATATCAGTAAATTTTTTAGAGTAACTATCAAAATCATCTATGACTTTATAAATAAGTTCAACCAGATTGTTTGTTACAACTTTTTGCTCTATAGAGATACCTACTTCCTTGCAAATTTTTTTAATTATTTTTTCAGACATATTATTTTATTAATTTAGTAATAAACTTCGCTACGGATGAAATCGCGGGTAACGCTTGCATGGCTCCAGAAGAAATATATTGCTGGAGTTTAGGTGTACTACCAAGCACTCCAGAAGAAATTATTTTTGTAGCATTTGGTGTAGTTGTAATTCTAATAATTTTTTCTCCTACATTTGCAAGATTGTTTATATTTCCTAAGTTTTGAGGCCTCATCTCAACCAAAGATCTCCCTGTATTTTGTATTGTCTGAATCGCCTCACCTTTACTTAAACCTGTTGCTTTTTGAATTGCATTAAAACCTTTTTCAACTAGAGTATCTACCCTAGGGTTCATCGGAAGCTCAGATAATCTACCAAGATTTACCCCTACTTGTGCTTGGGTAATTATAGCCGAAGTTCCATATACCGCTAATCCTCCTACAACCCCTACTGCTGTTCCTGCCACATAAGGATGACCAATCGCTGTCTGCCAACCACCATCCATATATTGCGTCGCTTGCCCGACTTCTCCTGAAAAGCTTGACCATGATTGTTGACCGGTGAGCAGTTCTTTATACCACCTTCCATCCGGATCTTTGTAGGTAACTGGGTTATTACCAGCATAAGAATAAGAATTCTGTGTTTGTGGATTCAAGAGAGCTTTTCTGCCATCTTTAGTCTGTCCAATCTCCCAGAATACAGGATCTTGAGAAATGAACTGTCCTCGGTTGCTATCATAGTATCTGGCATTTAAATAGTTGAGTTTGGTTAATTCATCATACTCTTGTCCTATGTATTGTCTTTGAGAGGTGTATGTTCCATTGGATATTCTCTGGCTTCCATAAGGATAATAATCAATGTTTTCGATGACTTTCCCTGTATCGTCTGTAACTACATTTGTTGAACCTAAATTATCAGTATGAATATATTTAACAGTAGCAGAAGGTCCCGTGCCTTCAATAGTTGCCACTAATTGATCACCAGCAAAGATGTGTTTGGTGACTTTACCGTTGGAATCGATGTTGTAGTATTTGGAGGGATAGGTAGTGGTGACGCCTCCGCTTACGGATTGAATTCTCTGTCCGGAAGAATCGTAGATGTAATTGACTGTTTTTTGAGCGAAAGTTATTGAGGTGGGTTGGAAAAGCAAAAACAACAAAATTGCGCTTAGCTTTAAAAAGAATTTATTACTATTGGATTGTATTTTAAGCATGTGAATGCTAACTTATTTTCACTCTATATATCAAGGATTATCCTTGATTGCTTTCAAATTACTACAATTTTAAAATTTTGGTGCTCTCGGTAGGAATTGAACCTGCATCTATCCCTTAGGACGGGACTGTTCTATCCGTTGAACTACGAGAGCTCATAGGATGAAGTATATTAGAGATAGATTTTAAAGTCCAAGCAATTTAGTTAACTTTGGCTTATCATAACCAATAATCATTTCTTCTCCGATAAAAATAACCGGCACACCCATTTGTCCGCTTTTTTCTATCATTTCTTTCCTTTTTTCAGCATCACCTGCCACATCGTATTCTGTATAAGCAACATTGTTTTCCTTAAAAAATTCTTTTGCCATATGGCAAAAATGACAAGAAGGGGTCGTGTAAATTGTTACATTTTTCATAAAAAATTCCCGCCCAAAGCGGATCAGCCTGGGGCTGAAAATAATTTGTAATATTTTTATACTATCATATTTTAGTGCGGAATGCGAGAATCGAACTCGCGTTTCAACCTTGGGAAGGTCGCATTTTACCACTAAACTAATTCCGCCTTTAATTTTCAAACCAATTCTTCAAAAAAGAAAAAAATCCACCCGAGTTTTCTTTAGACGTTTCTGCCGTATTTTTATCATCTAATATAACTATCAGACCTTCCCCTTCTTTGGCTAAACCAAATTTATCGCGAATGTTTTCCTCAATCCCATTTTGACTTTTTAATTTATTAATATCAGATGCAAGTTTTTCTTTTTCCTTCTCTAATTGCGCCACTTTATTTTCTGCTATTTTTCTATTCTCCCTAGTTACCGACATTTTGTTCATAAAACCAAGCATATTCCAAGCAAAAAACAATATCAAAATAACCAAAAATAATAAAATGGGTCTTGAATATATAATATTTCTAAATCCTCTTTTTTTTTGGAAACTTCTCATGGTTGATTCCTAATGTTAAACATGTCAAACTTTGAATTACAAAACTCAAAAAATATAACTTTCTGCAGGGGTTTCGAGGCTGTCGAGCCGAGAATTTCAGAATTTTTCAAGCTTCGAAAAATTCGTACCGGAAGAAAGTTGATATTTTTATGGGTTTTGTAATTTACGATATCAAATCTTTATGCTATACTAATTATATGCTTTTTAATAAAAAACATCAAAAGAAAATACAAATAGTTTGGGTAATCCTAGGTGGGCTCATCATTGTCAGTATGATCTTATTATATTCCCCTATATTTATTCTAAAGTAACAATAAAAATTAAAAACCCCTTAAAAATTTGTTTTTAATTTTTTTCGTAAATTACGAAACTCTTTCTAGGCATGTCTTTTTCTAGGGTACGGATTTTTCAAACAAAAATTAGCCTTGAAAAATCTTGAAGTTCAGCGCTCGACAGCCTCGAAACCCCCTAAAAAAGACATGCCTTCGACGAGTTTCGTAATTCAAAGTTTTTTGCTACTCTCCGCTACGCATCATTTTCAAGAAGACATCTTGTGAGATATTTACTCGACCACGTTCTTTCATTTTCTTCTTGCCTTTCTTTTGTTTCTCGCGAAGTTTCATTTTACGGGTAATGTCGCCTCCATACATATGCTGTGTTACATCCTTCTTCATCCCAGATAGCGTGCGGGAAGAAATAATTCGCCCAAGCGCCCGACCCTGAATTTTCAAAGTGAACATCTGCCGAGGTAAAAGTCTCTCCAATTTTAAAACTGAATTTTCTGCCTCAATTTCTACTCTTTTTTTAGAAATAACTTTAGAAAAAGCTGGTATAACCTCATCAGCCACCAGTACGTCAAGTCGAGTAACATCAGCTTCGCGCATTTCCGCCAATTCATAAGATATTGACCCATAACCAGATGAAATACTTTTCAATTCGTCGAAAAAATTGCGCATTAATTCACGAAGTGGCATTTTTACTGATAAAATCGCGCGATTGCTCACTTGCGAAGACGAGTCTCCAAAATTTTCTGTCTCCCCGATTTCTGCTTCGTGGTCATACAATATTTGCATAATACTGCCCAAATATTTTACTGGAGTAAATATTTTAGCAACAACCCATGGTTCAAATACGGTTTTAATATTCCCATCATCTGGAAAAAGATGAGGTGAATAAATCTTTTCTCTTTTCCCAAAATTATTTATAACTTCATAAATAATAGAAGGCGTGGTAATGATGAGACTTAAATTAAATTCCCGCTTCAGCCTTTCGGTAATAATTTCCAAATGAAGCATCCCCAAAAAGCCCAAGCGAAAACCCTTGCCCAGAGAACCGCTTGACTCTTCTTCATATGAAAAAGAGGAATCCGAAAGTCGAAGCTTGCCTAAAGCCAACTTGAGCTCGGAGAAATCGTCCGCATCTTCTGGAAAAATACTTGCCCAAACCACGGGCATAGGTTGCATATAGCCATCTAGAGCCGGCAAAGGATTTGAAAACTTCGTAATCGTGTCTCCGACAGAAGCGATACCTGGTTTTTTAATGCCAGTAACGATATAACCAATATCCCCAGTAGATAAATATTCTCGGGGTGTTTCTTCTGGTGAAAAAGTGCCGACTTCAAGCGCGGTAAATTTCTCGTTTGAAACCGCAAAGACCAAACTCTCGCCTTTCCTTACTTTACCATCAAGAATTCTCACAAAAACTATAACTCCTCGGTGATTTGAATATTTAAAATCAAAAACAAGAGATCTTAAACTTTTTTCACCACTATAATCCTCTCTAGGTTCTGGAATACGTTTTATAATTTCTTGCAGAAGATTTTCCACCCCTTCCCCTGTATGACCCGAAACTAAAAGTATTTCCTCTGCCCCACAACCCAAAAGCTTTACGACTTCTTCTTTTATTTCAGATACTCTGGAAAGAGGAGAATCTATTTTAGAAAGGACAGGAATTATTTTAAGTCCACCCTCTCGAGCCATAGCAAGTGTGGTTAAAGTTTGCGCTTGCGCGCCTTGTGTGGAATCAACTAGTAAAATAGAACCCTCTACAGCCTTCAAGGCGCGAGAAACTTCATAGGAAAAGTCCACATGTCCCGGAGTATCAATTAGATTAAGAACATAAACCTCACCCGACCTTCGGCCACCCTCTCCTTGATAAGGCAAGGGGCTGGGGGTGAGGTTATACTCCATCCTAACCGGTTGCATCTTGATAGTAATGCCCCGTTCACGCTCAAGCTCCATAGAATCCAACACCTGATCACGCATCAAACGCTCTGGCACTGTATGTGTAATCTCAAGCATTCTGTCCGCTAAAGTGCTTTTACCATGGTCTATGTGCGCTATGATTGAAAAATTTCGAATATGTTTTAAATCCATATCGTTATGCTACCAGAAAAAACTTTAAAATAAAAGGAAATTAACCCTACTAGTATAATAACAACGACCGCTTCTATTATGTTAGTTTATTATTCCAAAAATCCACCGGTTTGATGCTCCCAAAGTTTAGAATATAAAGCATTATTTTCTAAAAGTTCCTTGTGAGTTCCTTCTTCAGCAATTTGTCCTTTATCTAAGACAATTATTCTGTCCATTTTCTGAATTGTGGAAAGTCTATGGGCTATTACTATTGTGGTTTTCCCTTTCATAAGTTCATTGAAGGCGTCTTGAATATAAGATTCACTGATACTGTCTAGCGAACTCGTCGCTTCGTCAAGCATAAGTATTGGAGAATCTTTAAGCATTGCTCTAGCTATCGCTACCCTTTGTCGCTCTCCGCCAGAGAGTTTAACTCCTCTCTCGCCCACCAGAGTATCATAACCATATTTCAGATTTAATATAAATTCATGAGCATGAGCCTTTTTAGCAGATTCGATTATTTGCTCTTCGCTTGCATTCGGCCGGCTATACGCAATATTGTCTCTGATACTTCTGTGAAATAAAATAGGTTCTTGAGAAATATAAGAGATGTGTTGGCGTAAATCATCTTGCCTTACAGCTCTGATATTCTGTCCATCAATCAAGATTTCTCCACCAGATATATTCACAAAACGCATCAAAAGCTTGGTAAGAGTGGACTTGCCCGAACCAGAATGCCCGACCAAACCGACTTTTTCTCCGGATTTTATTTTTAGAGAAAAATTATTGAAGACGGTCGCGCCATTTTGGTAAACAAAAGACATATTTTTGATTTCTATATTTCCTTCTTTAATTTTTAAACTTTCAGGATTCGGCACATCTAGCACGTCCGGCACTTGTCGGAAAATATCTACCATTTCTTTCATATCAGATAATGCTTTGGTAAATTTAGTGCTAGCTTGTCCTAAATCCCAAAAACTCTGCCCAATCGCAATTGAGTACGTTTGAACCAACAGAAATAAACCGGCAGATATTTTACCGGAAACCCAAAGATAACCTGTTAAAAAAGTCACTAATACCTGCGCAAACATTGATATGGCAGACTGAATAGCATTCATCTTATTCCCGAAAAGCCAAGCCTTAAGACGCAGTGTCGCATCCTTGCCTGTAACTTTTTTAAAATCGTTTATTTCTTTATCCAACGCAGACGAAGATTTAATCGCTAATGCATTTGTGATTGAATCGGCCAAATAAGCCGTAACTCTAGAGTCAGCGGCGGCTTCCGCTAAATCATATTCCATTTTCTTGCGTGACATTACTAACACTATAAAAATATAAATTAAGGACATGCCTAGAAAAATCATGGCAATCAAACGAGCCTGTATAAAAAAAACTATGAATATCGCCGTAAAAAGCACGAAACAATTCCAGAAACGATCAATTGTGAGATCGTGCATATGCTCAAAAGCCCGCACAAATTTTCTGGACTTACTGACCAATGCTCCAGAAAAATGATCAGCAAAAAACATATAAGAATGATTGTGGAGTTTGGAAAAAGAAAAATCGTGTAAATCTTTTATAACAGCAGATTGAAATTTGGAAACAAAATATTGAGTGCTCCTGCCAAAAACCCAAGCTATGGGCAGAAGCGCTACTATCAAAAAAATATTATGAAATAATGCTCCAGACACTAATGCTCGATCTGTTCCATTAGAAATAACATCTACAATTCTCTTGTAGAAAATAGGAGCGATGACAACATTGAGTATGATGCGCGTCGCATGCAGAAAAAATATGCCATAAAACATCCACTTATATTTCATGACAATCGGTTTAATATATAGAATTGTATCTTTTAAATTAGACATAAAAATTAGCCCGAAAAGGACTTATCGTGATTCTATCAGAAAAAACCTATATTTCAAAGCTCTTCTTGAGAAGGAGCAATCACTTCCACACGCCAGAATTTAGTTTTAAGAGTTTGTATTATATCTTGTAACTCTTCATTTTTCAAAAGATATAACACTAAAATAGCGGCCACTATCCCTAAAACACCAGAAATAAATCCTTGCAAGAATACTCCCCAAAATGTATTTGTGCCGAAAATCGGCGAGAAAATATTTAAACCAATATAAGCCACAAGACCAAGAAAAAATGAAGCTCCTAAACTTTGAAAAAAAGTTTTGGTAATAAAGGATTCTCCATTCATAAAATCTCTGCGAACAAAGTACCATTGTATTATGGCGTTCAAAATAGTCCCAGCTGAATACGCAAGCGGAAGCATCAAAACTTCTGTCCCAGCTATGCCTTCTACTTTGAAAAGGTATTCTATAAAATCTCTAAAAAAAGTGATTTTTACAAATAAATTTGTAAAAATAAAAGACAAAATTATTATTACAACAGAACAAAATAAATTAATTATAAGAGGTTTTTTTGTGTTTCCGTGAGCATAATAAGCTCTAGACAAAAGAGCTATCATCCCCTGCGCAATTACTGAAATAGAAAAGATAGCCAGAGACGCGGCTACTAAACGAGTGCTGTCCCAAGAAAAAGTCGGCGAACCAAGTATCACCCGAACTATTTGCGCTCGAACAACAATAAAAAGAAAAATTACTGGGAAGGACCAAAAAACAATTGCTCGCGCGGCCAATTTCAAATGATTTCTAAATTCATCTATTTTCCCAAGAGAGATGGATTGGGCTAAAGTAGGAAAAGCGGCCACAGCATAAGATATTCCGATAATATTCAAAGGAACAGATTGAAGATTAAAGGAAAAATTAAAAATAGAAATAGACCCAGCTTTTAAATATGAAGCGAAAGCAATAATAGATATTAAAGCAATATTATTAAAAGCGAGCCCTAGAGTTCTAGGCAGAGAAATCAACGCAATTTGTTTAATATCCTTAAAATTAATAGAGAAAGAAAATTTGGGTTTAAAACCACAGCTATATGAAGAAAAAACCTGTATTCCAAAATGCATCAAAGCGCCAAGAACAACTCCAAATGCCAGTCCATAAATTTCAAAAATTGGATAAAGAAAAACTACTCCTATGATTATACCTGCGTTATAAAAAATCGGGCTAAGAGAATAAATAAAAAACTTGCGAAAAAGTTGAGTGACTGTGCCAAACAAATTTGAAAGCCCGAGAAGTATAGGAGAAAATAACATTATGCGTGAAATAGTAACAACTTTATCTTGATAAAACGGGGAGAAACCTGGAGCGACGAATGATACTAAGAGAGGCATTAAGAAAAAAAAGAGCAAAGAAACGAATATCATCACAACTAAAAAAACAGTAAAAATATCATTTAAATACTTTTGAGCCTGTTCAGTGATTTTTCCTTCAGGCATTTTTGCAACGATAAAAGGAATAATGACAGTTATAGAAGCAAGAGAGGCTATGCAAATAAAAATAAGGTCTGGAATCCGAAAAGCGGCGTAGTATGCGTCTAAAGACGCGCTAGGACCGATAAAATGGGCGATGGAACGATCGCGAAATAAAGCCAGTATTTGTGAAAGAAAAGCAAAGAAACCAAGCAAAATAGCGGCCTGATTTACACTCACATATTCTTTACTAAGAATCTTGAAAAGCTTTTCCATCCCCTTTTTATCTTTGAATTACGAAACTCTTTCTAGGCATGTCTTTTTCTAGGGTACGGATTTTTCGAAGCTTGAAAAATCCTGAAGTTCTCGGCTCGACAGCCTCGAAACCCCCTAAAAAAGACATGCCTTCGACGAGTTTCGTAATTCACGATTTTTATGGCTTTTTTGGAGTTGGATCTGGAGGCGGGGTTGAATCTGAAGCTGGAATGCTGTTTGAATTTTTTATAGAGTCAACATATTTTATTAAATCCTTATTATTCGGGTCTAGAGCAAGAGCTTTTTGAGCGTAAGATAACGCTTCTGTATTGTCGTTATCTTGTTTTGCTATTTCAGAAAGAAGAATAAGAGCGTCTATGAAATCCGGCTTTAGAGCGAGAGCTTCATTGGCAGAATCTTTTGCTTCTTTGATTTTCTTATCTAGAAAATACGCATTAGTTATAGCTAACTTTAATCCAGGATTTTTAGGATTAAGAGTTGACGCCATTTGATATGCTTCTATTGCTTTACTGTAACTGTCTTTAACACCAAAGGAACCAAGGCTTTGATATAAAGAACCAAGCGCTTGAAAATTTAAATAATTAGTTCGATCATATGTTGTTGAAAGTTGCGCGCCATTAACTGCCTGATCCAGATTTGTCTGCAATAGAACTTTATCTTCATCAGACAAAGATGCTCCTTTTTTAATTAAAGTATCCAATTTTATTAAATACACCTGCATATAAGTCCTCAGATACAAGTCATTAACATACAATGCTAAAGCTTTGTTGATATATGTTTCAGCAACTGAAATATCTGAAGCCGCTAACGCTTTTCTAAAATAGGAAACGGAAACAAAACGCTGCCCGTATTTAAATGAAAAAGCGGACGAAAAAACTATGATGAACACAAGAACTAGTATAGAAAAGAAACTTTTTCTATGATCGTTTAAGAATAACATATTAATCTCACCTCCTTCTCGAGTGGATGCGAACAATCCCAAAAACACTCCTGCAAAAGCGAAAGCGAGAAGCAATACCAGTATTCCCGCAGAATAGAAAAAAACGGACACAAATAAATAAAAAGACAACATAAAAAATGCTATGGTTTCCCAATTCATCCTGTTTTTGATGCTGAAAAAAATAGACCTGACACCGCTCCACGCAAAAGTAAGGAAAAAAACAAGCCAAGTCAAAATACCCAAAAGTCCATTCGTGGCAAAAAAGGTAGGCAGAGCGCCTGAACCAGAATTAAAAGGAACATCCCAAAATACAGTCGAATTAATCTCTAAAGGCTTGTACATTGACCAAGCAGAGGAAAATCTATTCGGACCTATGCCTAAAATAGGATCTTCCTTAAGCACTGATTTAGCCACATCCAACGTCGCCGAAAAAGATGGAGAAACTTCGGTATTTGATAATCCTAGACGGTTCGGCAAAATTCCTCCGATAAACTGACCGGAGATAAAGAATAAAAGCGCTATCATGATTATTACGAAAGAAGAAACTGGAAAGTGGCGCCTGACCTCTCCGTCTTCCAAATGAGAAGTAAAAGAAAGTTTATAAACAAAAATTATCAAAGCAAAAATTCCAAGAAGCAACCAAACAAACGGAAAATTCACAACCGCAAGCGACAACATTGCAAATATCGTCAAGGCTTGAAGAAAATATTTTTTTATTAGAGTGGTTTGGGAAAATTCAACCACAAGAAGCGACATGAGCCCGCTCAAACCGGCAAAGATGCCGAATGTGTTCCAAGAGCCTATTAAATTTGAAGTTTGTTCACTCAAAACTCCTAAGGACAGCGTCCCGGGCATAAACAAATGCAAGCTTTGAAAAATAAGGACAACCGCGCTCGAGAACACCGAACCAAACAAGACTGTTTTGGCATTTTTGGGATCTCGAAAAATTATAGAGGACATAAACATTAAAAGAAAAGCGGTAAAAATAAACCAGAATGAACCAACATCAAACATCGTCCCAAAAAAAGAAACTTCTGAAACTGCGGAAAAGCTCGCTGAAAGAAAAACTGCTAAAACCACACCCGCTCCCGCGAGCAAACAAAACGATTTAGGCAAAGTTATTTTACCATCAAAGAAGCGCGCTATAGCCCAACATATAACACACAACGTAAGCCCAACTATCAAAAGCAAGCCTTTGGAAATTTCAACAGGAATATTAATGAAAGGCAAAAAGAAAAGCGGTAACAATATTATTGTTAAAAAAAGCGATAAAAAAGAAAGTCTATCAAATATATTTGCGCGCATCATAATGTTTATTATACTTTTATAATTAACTAATAAATTCAGCTTTTTATCTCCAACTTCTTTTCTATAAAATCCACTCTGTCTTTTAGTTTATTATGATCTTCGTATTTAACCCTAGTTACGACAAAGTCATCTATTCTTTTATTTGTGCCAACAAGCTGGTTTTTAACACCTTCTATTTCTATTTTGAGTTCCTCAACTTTTGTATCAATCTTTGCCTCTACTTTAGAAAAACTTCTATTTATTGATTCAAGAAGTTCTATGTTTGTTATCTTTTTGTTTTTTACCTCTTTTTTCATATTCTCATTTTAGCAAATCTAAAAAATTATGGCAAATTATAAAGTTTCAGGCGTTGACTCCTCTACTAAAGGTTGCTCAGGTTCTGGGTCAGGGGAAGGTTCTGGTTCTGCTTCGCCCGCCGTAGGTTCATCCGAAGGCTGGGGCGCAGGTTCTGGATCAGGGGAAAGTTCTAATTCTGGTTCTGGTGTTTCAGCTGAAAGTTGAATAACCTCAGGCTGAGATTCTGCTTCTAATTCTGGCGCAGGCTCCGGTTCTGGTTCTGGCTCTGGCTCTGGAGCAGAAGTTGATGTTGATTGATTTATCAATGCTTTCAAAGATTGTAATTCTGTACGATTGAGACACACTGCCTCTTGTCCAGGGTCTGTCAAACAAACTTCACCGGTAAATATGCGAGTTATGCTATTTGTAGAATTCGCAAACCAAGCAATCAAACTATCTCTCCAAGTATTTTCTTTATCAAAATTATTTATCTTGCTCAAATCGTTAATTTTCAAATCAAGCTCTTTGATTTTTTCCAAAATATTAACAGCGTCCGGGTCTAGAATTGTCGCCACTCCGTCTATCGTCTCATGCACGAAGTCCCAGCCAAAACTTTCATTCAACTTCTTCATCATTAGTTCCATATCGACGATTAAGGTTTTACCTGTGTAAGCATTTCTGGAATCAAAAATCCAATTATTCGTTACAAGGTCATGCGGAGATTGCAAAGTGGCATTCCCTGCCGCATCCATTATGTACGCTTCTCCTGCTGTAGAGTACATGGAAATTCCGTTTGTCAAAGTTCCAACCGGAGCAGTGCCATCAAAAAGTATTAATTGATTTGTGCCGGCAGTGGTAGCTCGAACATCTGTGCTCGCTCCAATTCGCAAGTTGCCAGTTGTTAAATGAAGTAAATCACTCGGCGCGGCAGTCCCGATGCCGACGGAGCCTGTAGTTGTAATGACCATATGTTCCGTGCTAGCTGCATTGGTCTGAAATGACAATCCAGCTGTGGCCCCTGCTCTGATCGTTCCCCCTAAATTAAGTAAATTTCTTGCCGAAGTGATCATCTGTGTAGAACCACTCGCATCGACATAGATATCCCCATTAACACGCAAGTTACCACCGTTTATATGTAATTTTTCTACCGGCGCCGTCGTCCCTATCCCCACATTCCCGCTATTCAATATCGTCATTCTTTCTGTCAAGACACTCGGCGCGGCGTCGGTGCCTGTCCAGAAAGATAATTGTCCAGGGACACGGCTGTCGGCTATGGTACCACTACTGATGCCCTTGATAGCGGCGCCAGTGATGTATCCTGCCGCTCCTCCATAACCAGTGAAGTTGATGACTCCCAGTTCATCGGCAGTGGTGATAACAGTGGGACTTGCTCCTGTGCCTCTCGCTTTTCTGAAGTTTACATCAAAGCTGTCGGCTGAAGCGTCAGCTTGAGTGAGATAGGTAAGCCCTGTGGCGGCGGTATCCGATGAAACATGCAGAAGTCCTGCGGGCGCCGTTGTCCCGATGCCGACGTTGCCGCCGCCCTGGAATATGAACCCCGTGTCGCTATCAAGATATAATTTTTGACCACCCCCTCTTGCGGCAACTATGCCTCCGTTGTCAGCGTATGAACCAAGAAAAAGTCCTTTTGTTAGACCCGAATCAACAAAATCAGCAACTATTTTATAACTCCCAACTGTCCTGCTTCCACTTACTTGCAACTTATCTCCCGGCCCCGTCGTCCCGATCCCCACATTCCCTCCTAGAAAAGCGGCGGCGTAGTTGTTGGTGGCTCCAGTTTGAGCATTGACGGTAAGACCATAGGAGTTAGTGGCGGTAGAAACAGCTCCGGCTTGGATTAATAATCCATGAGTATTGGTAAGAGTGGCGTTAGCGCTTTGTATTGGAGCTCCGGCTATGCCGATAGTGGCGGCGTCAGTTATTGTGCTTGCTCCAACAAAAGAATATGTCGGTTGAGTGATCAAGACTTCTCTTTGTGT